>Ga0209749_1000880_pt1 | contig 33488 bp, 24 predicted proteins | sample EPASupsiteSAE347_FD_187267 | JGI IMG/M metagenome (GOLD analysis project Ga0209749, IMG submission 187267) | Bioremediated contaminated groundwater from EPA Superfund site, New Mexico - Sample SAE3-47 (SPAdes) (version 2) | ecosystem: Environmental > Aquatic > Deep subsurface > Groundwater >...
TTCCAGCAGTGCCTACGTAGTATGAATTAGTCCATTTTATGTGGACTTCATTATACCAGTAGTTATACATCCTTGAACTGATGCCTTTGAACCAGTTGATTAACAAGGAGGCAGAATGCTGTGGAGGAGAAGATACAAACAGATGGATGTGATCTGGCATGATCTCCAAGCTCAGTATCTCTACTTCCTTTTTTATCTGCAATGGTATGGAAGATCTCCTCAAGGTGCTGAGCTACCTCTCCCGTGAGTTGGGCTCCATGTTAATGGATTGCCACCGACTCATAGCTGGCCGATGCCGCTCTCAAATAGCATCTCTGCCACTGCGTCTCCTGGCCGCAGCTGCACACCGCTTCCATCTAGGGCAACTGCGGACCCCATCAAAGATAATATCGGTTCTTTCACCTCATGGCAGACCAGGTCCCGCCTGGAGCCCGCTCAACGGTATAGGTGCCGGAAGATATCGAATTTTTCGCCACCGACTGCGATTGCCAGGAGGTCTGTCCCCCGCCCGGCGATACCCAACTGAGGGTAAGGACCATCCCGTCGAATTGCCAGATTCCCTCTCGGTTGGCCCCCACATTGGCCCCCTCGATCTCAGTCCATTCCAATGTGCCGTCTTTCTTTAAATTCAGGTCTGCCTTCCAATCATTGAAGCCTTCCTGATGTCCGGACATCTTCCAGGCACCGTCTAGGTTCAGCCCGCTGTCCAGCGGCCCCTCAAAGCAGACGACGTAAGGCACTTCAGAGCTTAGCTTCAGCCATACCAAAGACTCGCCTGAGGCGGGATCGGTGAGCATGGGGTTGATCGTCTGTGGGGTTGCCTCGGCCAGGCTGGCAGCAGTCACATCAAAGACGTAGAACTTGCCGCCCAACAGCTCCTTTGGCCCCAGTTGGTTCCATTTGTCAGGCGTTCCTATCTGAGTGCCTGTTCTCTTTCCGTACCAGATATTGTACCTGCCCGGGACCAGTCCAGGTCCGGCATCATAAAGGTCGGTAGGACTGCGAGGCGAATAATCCACTGCATCTCCGGCACAGGGGGCTGACTTTCCGCCGTTGCTTTCGCCCATAGGACCTATAACCGATGCAAGTCCGCAATCATTGCTCTCGTAGGTGTAAGACCAGGTAGATGGACTTGAGTCGATAATAGTATAGGTTCCGGCGGGCAAATCCAATGCAGGAGAGAGAGAGACGACCCAATAAGCATTGGGAACACCACCCTGCCCCGATTCTCCTTCGGCCTGCCATGGGCCGTAGGTATTGCCCTGCTCGTCTCGTAGCTCAATAGTTCCCGGCGATTCGCCGGAGGCATCGTTCCAGTGATATGTGCCAATCTTGGTGATGGTCCTTGGCTCGTCAATGGTAAACACAGTCGGATTGGGCGGGTCGTTGCTCACTCCGGCACATGCGCTTTGAGCAAAGATGCGTTCTTCCCCCTCTCCCGGAGAGGGAAGACCGTAGCACTGGCCAAGACCCGGCAGGGTCACAATGAATGAGGCCAGGATGAAAAATATAGAAATCATAAACAATTTACTGGGTCTGATCATTCAAATCCACCTTAACACATTTCAGCGCTTGCAAACTGAAAAGATGCAGATATTAAAAGAGAAAAAACGACGGGAAAATGCCTTTTTCAGGCCTCTTTCCCATTGTTGTTCTCTTGGATAATCCAATTGCTTAAGCAGGGGGCAGAATTTGGGCGCCCTGAGCCGATGGGGCAGCCGTGGTCGCGACCTCGCCCTTCACTATTTGCAGGCTGGAAAACAGGCTCTGTGTGACATCCAGGGGATATGTTGAGGTGATTACAACGCTGGTCTTGCCTACAGATACCGGTCCGCATTCGCAGTCCTGGCTGTCTAACCAGTACATGGCTCGGTAGACTTGGCTGGGAGTTCCTGCCACTGCCTCGAAAGGCTCACTCGTGACCATGAAACCTTCTTTTCCGTCAATTGTCAGATCTTCGACATTAGTGGCATTGAGGCCCTCTCGCAGCATGCTCAATCCCAAGAGGTTCTTATGGGCTTTCAATGTAGCATCTTCCAGCTCAGCGTATTCTGCTATGTCAATTATCGCAAGGGTTGAATTGTCGACGATCAAACCCATCCTATAAGCATTGACCTTTTCATTTTCAATGGGCTGGGCATTCTGCACCTGATAATTGGCATTTAGATCAAACGATACCACATAAGGGCCAAGCTGTTGGCTATCCGGCACAGCCATAGCTATGGCCGACAGCATCAGCATCATGGTTGCTGCTAATAATAACTTCATTTAATTTTCACCATAAGCCAATTACTCCTTCATCCTAGAAAAGACTTGCTTTGATATGCCCCTCGTATATTTCCTCCATGATTCCTCCATAAAGCACCAAGCTAAAATATCCGCCATCATGAGAATTGGGCATGCAGCCGCAGAGAAATGAGCCGGGAATCTATACACTAATACTCTCTTTATCGCAAGCTGAGCAGATAAAAGTCGGATCACTGGGTGTCATTGACTTTGCCGGCGGCTTTTATTCTTACACCGGCTCGGCGAGGGGTCCCGGCGGCCTAAAGCGCGTGGACCGCCACATCCTGGTAATGGAGGCCATAAAAACAACTCAACGCTGGCACATCGACTACCTCTTACCTTACACCAGCTTGGTGGAGGTGTTCATCACTAAAACCTCCCTGGACCTAGAGTGTAGCATCGCGAATGCCTTGGGAAAACGGCTCATTGCCGTGCCCCGTTTCGGCTGCACTGATTGCCGCTGCCCTAGCCATCTGCATTATTCCCTGGAACTGCAGAAGATGAGAGATGCGGCAGCAGCGGCTCACCGTGCCGCCATGATCTAAAGGTATAAGGCGCTCTTCACGGACAGGGCAAGGTCAAGACGGAGGTATTTCCAACAATTGTCTCCGATCTTATCTGCACGTAGCCCATGTATGTTCCGCCCATCATAAAGGACGGCACGGTCTTGGCATTCTTTTGCACCCGCTGGCCGATCCTGGCTGTCCCCTGGATCTCAGAGCTGATCTCATAAACTGAGAAGCTGTCGTTCTGGTAGATCTTCGTATCCTTTATGAGATCTTTGTCGATGTTATAGGTCTCAGAATAGACTGAGCCCACCTCGTAATTCTTGGCGCACAGAGCATTTCTAAGATCGCTTTGCGTGAGAGGCGGAACGTAGGGGGCATAATCATAATTAGCGGAGATGGTGAGAGAGGCTTCTTCCCTACTCGAGTCCCGGTAGACCTCTGAGTCTATGGTTCTGGTAGCCATACCGCTTCCACTTGTGGTGAGGGCCATCTTTTGGCCTTTAAATCCTGTATCGGTCTGCAGTATTCTCGACTCTTCCATGTAGCCGTTGACGAATATCCAGGAATGCTCCGTGAAGTTCTGGGCTAATAGATCATCGTTCGAATCAACTGCGTTAACACAAGCCATATTGGCAGCGATACAAGCAAGAATTAACAGCATCAGGAAAAGTATCCACCTCATCTTTGCGCCTCACTCACTCGATAGTAAGCAATAGCGCCTTGAAATATAAATGTGATCCTGAAAAGCTGCAGATTTCAAACACTTGGCCTTCCGGACTGACCCGGTGCCCCGCGAGCAAGCATCGGGCCGATACCTGCCCCGAAGCGATGGACGGACCATGGAGTTGCAGGTAAAAAACCTGCTCAAGACGGCAGCGCCCTATTTCGAAGAAACTGGAAATTAATGCTCATTCTATTGACACACAGGATTTCCAGAAAATCAAACTGATTCGTTGTTCTACTCATGTAGGGGCGAATCAATCATATTAATATGATATGGATACCTATAGTATCGTAGCGAGGAACGGATGATGAGATGCATTGTTTTCACCGGGTTTATCATATTCACCATATTATTTCTAGGTGGCTGTATTGGCCAGTCAGATGATGTTGTAGGTCCCTGGGCAATCAGAGGCGACCTTCCCATAGCGGGCGACTTCAATGGTGATATGGTAAACGATGATGTAGGTGTGTTCAGGCCATCAGAACGCAATTGGTATTTTGACTATTTTAGAGACGGAACCACCGATAGAAAGATCGGACCCTGGGGCAATCGGGGAGATCTGCCAATAGCAGGTGACTTTGATAGCGATGGCTCTGCTAATGATGTCGCTGTATTCAGGCCGTCGGATCGGAGCTGGTACTTTGACTACGAAGCAAATGGAGACACCAATAAAGTCATAAAACCGTGGGGTCGTCAAGACGATCTGCCAATAGCTGGCGATTTTGATAACGACGGCTATTATGACGATGTTGGCGTGTTCAGACCATCTGAAACCAAATGGTATTTTGATTTTGATGCCACGGGAAATACTGATCAGGAAATAGCACATTGGGGCTGGTCTGGAGATTTGCCAATTCCCAATGCAGCTGATTTTGAAGGTCTTGGCGATTATAATAATGATATCGGGGTATTTCGGCCTTCTGTGAAAGAATGGTTCTTTGATTTTAACGCCAATGGAAATACGGATCACGATTTTATCTGGGGTTGGCCGGGGGATCTACCAATCGCCGGCGATTTCGATCGAGATGGATGGAACAATGACATTGGGGTGTTCAGGCCGTCTGAGAGGAAATGGTACTACAAATACCTATATTTGGGAAAGAGCTTGCCAGGAATGACCGGAGGTATGTCTCCCGGCTATGTAAACGCTTAAAGACAAGAATGATAAGACTGGGAGATTAAGGAGAAAGCTAAGGCAATTCTTCCAACAGATGTATCAATCAGAACCATTCATTAGAGATAATCATGGACAATGACAGCACCTACTGCACTCCTGCTGAGAATGAGTTACAGAAAGCCTTGCGGGAAGCGCTTGCCAGCAAGGCCCAGTACGAACAGGCAATCTCGACGATATCCGAGATCGCCTGGCGTTATGATGTCAATGCCCAAGGAGAGTACATCAGCTCCAATATCTCGCCAGTTGCAGACAGGATATTGGGCCTACCAGCCGGAACTATTGGAGACAGCTTTGAAAAATACTTATCCTTTATTCATCCTGATGATTTGCCGTCTGTTCAAGCGCTTCTCGAAGCAATGCAATCGCGCAGAATGGATGGAACAAAGGATAAAGCTGCAGAATGCCGTCTGCTAAAAGCCGATGGCGCCACTCTCTGGGTTCGTTCCAGGATTTTTGCATGTTTCCAGCCGGACGGCAGGGTCACTGTCTTTGGAGTTACAAACGACATCACAGAAGCCAAGCATGCCGAACACGACTATAGGACACTATTCCAGGAGATGTTAGATGGTTTCGCGCGGCATGAGATCATTTGTGATGGACAGGGCAAGCCGATCAACTACCGCTTCCTTGATGTCAATCCTGCTTTCGAGCGCCTAACCGGTCTGAAAAGAGAAGACCTCATAGGCCGCAGCGTTCTGGAGGTCATGCCAGGCACCGAAAAGTACTGGATTGAGACTTACGGCAGGGTGGTGCTTACCGGCGAGCCGGCCTCCTTCGAGGAATATTCTACCGAGCTAAATAGATATTTTGAGGTGAGGGCCTTTCGGACCGCTGTCAACCAATTCGCCTGCATCTTCGTAGATATCACAGAACGAAAGCGGACTGAGGAAGATCTGCGACAGAGTGAACTGAGGCTGAGGACAATCTTCGAGACATCCAGCGCGGGAATAATCATAGTTGATACCAATGGACGGATCTCTCAAGCCAACCAATGCCTGGCAGATATGTTTGCCTGCCCGCTGGAGTCAATGATCGGCACTGCATATCCTGCATTTATTCATCCTGATGAGCGTCAGGATGGAACAGATATCATGCAAGCGATGTTGGAAAATCGGGCTGACACGGTCTTTACAGAGCGACATTATCTTCGAGCCGACGGAAGTGATTTCTGGGGGTACATAAGCGGCAAACGGATGGTTGGCTCGAACGGGGAGTTTACAGGTTTGCTGGGTATCATATCCGATATCTCCGACCGAAAGCGAGCTGAGGATGATCTGCGACGAAAGACTGCGATTCTTGAAGCTTCGGTTGAATCCTCATTGGATGGGATTCTGGTTGTAGACAGCCGGGGGCAACGAATACTCACCAATCAGCGGCTTTTAAACATGTGGAATGTGCCCGCTGAGATTAGAAATGAAAAGAACGACGAGGCGCTTCTCTTGTATGTGGTAGGCAAGACCCAAAATCCCGAACAATTCCTTGCGAAAGTTGCACACCTGTATGCTCATTGGGAAGAGACCAGCCGGGATGAAATATCCTTTAAGGACGGCATGGTGCTGGATCGGTATTCTTCGCCGGTAATCGATAGAGACGGCGAATATTATGGCAGGATCTGGATTTTTCATGATATTACCAAATACAGGCATGCAGAAGACGCTCTGCGCGAGTCGGAGCAACGCCTGACAGATATCATAGATTTTCTGCCGGATGCCACATTCGCTGTGGACCGAGAAGGAAAAGTCATCGCCTGGAATCGAGCCATTGAGGAGATGACAGGCCTTCTCAAGGCAGAGATGATCGGCAAGGGCAATTATGATTACTCGGTCCCATTTTACGGCAAAAGACGACCAATTCTGATTGACTTAATATTTATGGACCGGAAAGAGATTGAAGATAAATATTATTTTGTTTTGAGAAAGGGAGATCAACTGATTGCAGAGACATTCATTCCCAGGCTAAACGGCAAGGAGGGTGTGTTCCTCTGGGGCATCGCATCACCTCTATATGATCACAGCGGCTGTATTGTGGGTGCCATCGAGTCCATACGCGATATTACCAGGTACAAGCAATTCGAGGAAGATCTGAAGAATACCAATTTGCAGCTGGAGACTACCAGTAGGCATGCCCAGCAGATGGCCGAGATGGCGGAACAAGCCAATGCTGCCAAGAGCGAATTTTTAGCCAACATGAGCCACGAGATTCGCACCCCCTTGAACGGTGTCATCGGTATGATCGAATTGCTGCAGGATATGGATTTAAATGCAGAGCAGCGTGAGTTTGTAGAAATTGCTCGAACAAGCGGCGAGATGCTGCTATCGCTCATCAATGATATTCTGGACTTCTCTAAGATTGAAGCCCGCAAATTGGAGCTGGAGATGCTGGACTATGATCTTCGTTCCCTCCTAAAAGATACTACCGATCTCCTGGCCCTCGATGTCCGTGAGAAGGGCCTAGAGTTGGTCTGTCTAGTTGAGCCAAAAGTTCCATCGCTCCTGCGGGGCGATCCAGGAAGGCTGCGCCAGATATTAGTCAACCTGGGCAGCAATGCCGTGAAGTTTACCGAGAAGGGCAAGATAGTGATTCATGTCAGCCTGCATAGCGAGAACGATAGAAATGTTACGCTTCGCCTCGCTGTTAGTGATACTGGCATAGGCATCCCGGCAGACCGACAGAAGATCCTCTTTTCGCCTTTTACTCAGATGGACAGTTCGACAACGCGCCAATACGGTGGTACTGGTCTGGGACTTGCCATCTGCAAACAACTGGTGAAATTGATGGGTGGCAATATAGGCCTGCAAAGTGAAGTTGGCAAAGGGTCCACCTTCTGGTTTACAGCTAATTTTGAGAAACAGCCAGCCAGGTTGGGATCGAGAGATAAGACGTTCGCCAAAATGGCGGAAGAGAGCGCGACAGATTGCTCCACCGCGAAACATATCATTTCTGAAAACGCAAAGCACAAGATCCGCATCCTGGTAGCTGAGGACAATCCCGTGAACCAAAAAGTTGCCCAGGCTATGCTGAAAAAGATGGGACTTGGGGCGGATGTGGTGGCCAATGGAGTGCAGGCAGTCGATGCTCTGCAGAACATTGCTTATGATCTGGTATTGATGGACTGCCACATGCCTGAGATGGATGGATTCGAGGCCACCCGGGTCATTCGCCAGGAAGGTTCGAAGGCACAAAATCCGGGCATTCCCATCATTGCCATGACCGCCGCCACCATGCAGGGAGACCGGGAGAAGTGTATTCAGGCGGGAATGAACGAATTCATTGCCAAGCCGGTTCAACAAAAGGAGCTGGAGAAAATACTTGCCAGATGGCTGGTTGCAAGGAGGGATGACAACCTGAAGCCGAAATTAGGTCCGGAGAAATGATGGAAATATTCGGCAAAACATCTCCACTCAGAAAAAATAATATCAGACTTCGCGGGCTATGGCGCATTCGCGTGAAACCGGACCTTCCGCTGAATCTCACGCGAAGCCGTGAAGAACTGCTATTCCTGCTTCATCACACCCCCTGCCTTCACAGGGGGTATAGGCCACATTCAGGACTGCATATCACCCCTTCCATACCGCATACAGGAGTGACTATGCCGTGTCTTACCCTTATGCCGCCGATTACCTCCGGGCCTATCCCGGAGTTTTGCTCCGCTGCTTTTCTCACATCTTCGGGCCAAGATCCCCTGCAGGTATAATCTAATATGAAAACTCTATCAGTAGCCGGATCCGGCATGGTTCCTTCCTTCTCCTTTTCCATAGTCTTAACCCTGGTTTTAAGTATGAACTTCGAACCCGCAGGTATATCCTTGAAATAAGCCATTCCCTTCTCGTCGGTCATTTCACGAAGAGTATCAGGCGTAGCATCGGAATAAGCAGGCGGTATATAAGTAAAGGTCAATTCTACCGGAATGTCGGGCAAGCCATCTTCACAACCCGTGGTAATCATCTCAATGGGACTATCGCATTCTCCATCTATTACTATGTCTGCTCTAACTGTGCCTCTGCTTTCCGATTGCCCTTCCGTGTCGGCTTTTGCAGCAGGATTCGACTGCACTGGATATCCTTCAACCTTAACGAACCCGCAAGGCGATTCTGCATTTTGGGACCATGTCTCCGGCTGGGAATCAATTATTATGTAGTTTCCTTTCGGAATAACCACATTGGGACGAGCGATCCACCAGGCATTGGGTGCACCCGAGGCTGGATCGGCCTGTACCGACCAGGGTCCAAAGATCTCGCCATCTCCATTCTGCAGACTGATGCTTCCGCCTGATTGAGTTCCCTGGCCATAGTTCCAGTGGTAGGTATCGATATAGGTGATCATCTGTGGTTTTGAGAGAGTGAGCATCGGGCTACAGGTGGGACCGTTATCCACTGCGCCGGTATTCCAGCTGTCCAGGATCGTCGTGCTGGAATCGTCCTGAGCAGATGATTGGTCTTCCGATTCGGATTCTGATGATCCGGAGTCGCCCTGCAAAATACTATCAATCTTGGATCTGCCGGAGTCGACCGGCGGTTCGAGCGGGATTTCGGATGAACTTGAAGAGGAGCTATCTATGGAACTATCCAGGGACTCTCCAATAGATGTCAGCCTCGTATATTTTATGCCGTCTCCCAGAGTCACTTCTATTGCAAACCAGTTCCCTTTTTCAAACCAACCCGAATCGGCCGCATAGAGGTCAAATTGCACATCCCCTGAGAATGTACCAAAGGAGGGTACGTGGTTATGATAAAGCTGCGTGCCCTGATCGAAGACACCCAGGATATAGTAATTGGTGGCGGCGGTATCCCAAAATTGCCCGCCCACTGGATGGGCGTTCTCGTCTGCCGTGTATAGCAGGATTGACTTTATCTCTGTTGGTTCGAGAAGGTACATCTCCATGCGAAAATGCCCATCCATACTCCCATCAGGATTTCCGTTATCCCATGTGCCGACCTTGTCGGCATTCTTGCCAATCCACTCAAATTGGGAGATATCTGTTCCCATTGCCGGCAACAGGCATATGCCAAGCAATGCAAATATTATTATCAAAGATTTAAGGAAAACCAATTTCAAGCACCCCATATAATCTTAAGATGGATTATAATTACCGATCATATGACCTTTTCGGTTGGGAAGGTGTGACGTGATGAGTGGCTGATGCAAAATGATAGGCGTGAATTGCTTTGCATTCGCTTTGTGGCCTGAAAGCAACTTTAAGCACTGGAAAAAATTGACGGGATAGTTTTCGTCCGAGACATCAAACGTAGGTCCTGGTCCCATTTGACGGTGGGGCATAGATTGAGACCAGTTCCAGTCTCTCATCTCCGACCGCATACATGGCGAAGGGCATATCTACCGGAAGATGGATCAGGTCGTCAGATTCTATAGTGTAGTTCATTCCAGTCGCGTTGATGACGCCATATGTCATTTTATCGAAAAGTTGTACAACCAAAATAGGCTACATTCAGCCCCAGATTACATATCTCCAGTTCAGTTCGAAATGGAGGTTGCCTTAAATACCATTGCTTAACTATTTGTCTATTATCAAGGGTGCAGTCCATCTCGATAGGATTACCCATCACGTATTTATATTGAACATGAACGAAAAGAGCTTCAGACGAACGTAGCGAGACGTGAACTTTATACATGATGAGAATGATTAGCCGCTTAAGAGTGGATCAAAATCTGATTGGCTTCTGATTATTAAATCTCACTTGATATAGGGGTGGATACTACTATCGCCCGGAATCATCGTCTGTGTGATGTGATGGAGGCACGAGTGGACTGCGGTGGGATTCCAGCTTACACGCGCTTTCACGTTTTGTCCAATAGCTATTATCCATATGTATTATTATTTAACAATTTTGAGTTATAATAGTATAAATAATATCCTCTAGTGGATACTGCCAAAGGTTCAAGCGGCAGCACCTTTGAGGTGATCAGATAAATCTTTTCCTTATCGCTTTTCAAGTCTGAGAGATTCTCCGGAATAAATCGAGACATGAGTTCGCTCTTTAGCCAGAATCCTGTCATGGATTCAAAATACCAGTCCTTTTGTACGTCATTTTCGTCCATTATTACTTGCATATCTTCTGTGAAATGACTACTTAGGTAATCGCCAATTTGGTTCTGTTCATAATTGGACTTCGAATGAAAAACCAGGTCTGCATGATATATATATGCGGAAGTGCAAACTGAAAATATTATGAGAACTGCAAAAAAGATTCTCCTGCTTACGCCCATATTTTTATTAGAATGGAGAAGCAAGAAAAATCCTGCAGCCAAAGCTGGGAATATTATCCAGTTAGGTGCTAGGCTTTTCAGAAAATTTATGTAATATATTGTTATTATATTAGGAGTTAATATAGGGTAGCTATTGAAGAAAATTGAGGCGAATATAATTGTTAATATCGCAACTACTCTGAGGTCTTGTTTTTCAGAAGCGTTATGCAAGTGACATAATCCTATGAAACCAAAGAGAAAGAGGCCAGGGATGATGGGATCGATGTATCTGCCTATGATTTCCTGCTGAAGGCGATAAACGGCCATGGTTGTGGTAAGTATCAATATCGCAGAGGCTAATAGATAGTATATGGCTACAGTTTTTAGCGCAAGTCCTTTTCTTCTGCCCAGAGAATTGAAAAATATAGATATATTAGGAGATCTATTTTGCCAAAATGATGCAAAAAACAATTTTGAAAAAAATAAAATAAATATATAGGAAAAAATGAAATAAGACGCTATAATTAGATATCCAACTTCATTTCGCAACAGAACCAGGAACTCCTTCATAAGATTGCCGTCCTTAAATAAGTTCAGGAAAATTTGTCCGTCTACATTGACACGGTTGTAGAACCAATTGAAATATGAAATCCGATCAGATCCAGTTAAAGCCAGCCCAAATAAGGCTAATAAAGAGATGAATAAAACTATAAAAATAAGGTACGTCCACTTGCGCAGCGCTATTTGTCGAACATATCCAGATCGCTTTCCGGAAAGCAGGTAATAGACCAGAGAACCCGCCATGGCAGCCATCATGAATATGCCGGTATGTCTCGAAAAAAATAGCAGCAAGACTGATGAAATGGCCAGAGCAATCCAGAACGGTTTTTCGGTCTCGTAAGCCTCCAATAAGAACCATATGCTAAAGACGAATAGCGGAACAAAGAGATTCTCAGTCGTAATCAGGAATGAGTATAATGTCAGAGAAGGCAAGGCTGCAATTGTTATTGCACCTGCGAAAGAGAAATCCCTTGGACAATACTTGTTCAAGATAAAAAATGATGGAAAAAGTATCAGCGATGAGAGAAAACAGTTGATCAGCAGCATTAAATGATATACTACGCTCATATCTTCTGAGAAGACATAGGCAATCGACAGCAGAAATGGATATCCCCGGGAAAGCTCCGAGTGTACTGAACCAAAGATATCTCCGGCCATCTTTGCATAGGCGACTTCATCCGGCAAGAGCCAGGGGGACTGGAATTTCAGAGATAAGAGCGCCTTCGCCAGAACTAAAGCGCAAAAAGAAAGCACCAGTAATGCTCCTATATTCTTGATGGCGGCCTCCTCTAAATTTAACTTCACGGCAATTTACCTCATAATATAATATGAGCCCTGTTTTGCGGTCGCAGACTTAATATTCATTTGCCTGTCCTCATCTTGCTGTACTCCTCCAGCACCATCTCCGTCTCCCCCAGTGCAACCATCTTCCCTTCATTCATGAGCAAGCAGCGATCGCATAGCGATTGCACAGTTCCCAGTGCGTGGGAGACAAGCAATATGGTCTTGCCGGCCTTTCGGATCTCTTCTATCTTCTCGCCGCACTTCTTCTGGAAGGACTCATCTCCTACGGACAGTACCTCATCCACCAGCATTATGTCCGGATCGGTCTGAATGGCCGTGGCAAAGGCAAGACGCACATACATTCCTGATGAGAAGTTTCTTAGCTTCATGTTCTCAAAGCGCCTCAACTCTGAAAAGTCCATGATCTCCTCGTAGCGCTTGTCTACATCCTTTTTAGTCAGGCCCATGATGGCGCCGTAGAGGTAGACATTGTCCTTAGCAGAAAGCTCCGGCTGAAAGCCTACGCCAAGTTCCAGAAACGGCGCAATCTTGCCGCTGATTTTTACCTTTCCGCAGTCGGGGTAGAGAACGCCTGCCAGAACTTTGAGCAGGGTACTTTTGCCGCAGCCATTAGGCCCTATCACCCCAAAAGCCTCTCCATGCATCACGGAAAAGCTCACATCATGAAGGGCTAAGAACTCCTCATAGCTATAGGCTCCCCCTTTAAGAAGCCCAATCAGGTTCTCATAAACAGTAAGCTTCTTCTCCTTTGGTATCCTGAAGCTCTTACAAAGCCCGTCGACAACGATGGCATTATTATTGACTACTTCTTTTTTTGCGGCCCCCATCAGGCCTAAAGGGCTTAGCTTCACGTCATATCTCCTCCGCAAACCGGCGCTCAAGCTTCTCGAATATGGCTGAGCCCACAAGCAATATTACTGTTCCTGTTGCAAGGGTAAAAAATAGTTCCAAGGCAGAAGGCATTTGGTGATAGAGCAGCACATCACGGTACATTTGAATTATTACAGTTATTGGATTTAGCATGTAATATGCCATGTACTCCGGCGGGACTGTTGATAAAGGATACACAATCGGAGAAAGGAAAAATCCTATTTGCATGAGCACATCCCATATTTGGGTAAGGTCCCTGAAATAAACATAAAGAGCTGCCAGAATCAGGCTTATCCCGTAGACTATGAAGAAATAAACTATGTGGATGAATGGAAAAAGTAGTAGGTAGGGCGACAGACCTGCCCCAAGTATGATTAGCAGGGGAACCAGCACAAGGAACTCCAGCAGGGAACTGATAAAAGCGGATAAAACCGTGCTCAGTACCAGCACCTTTCTCGGGATATATATCTTAGTTACCAGACTCGATTTGCCTACAATGGAGGATATAGAAGATGTAGTGCCATTCGCTAAAAAGCGCCAGCTTATTATTCCTATTAACATGAATAGAGCAAAGTGATCTTGAGTTGCTTTGAAAACATTAGAGAAAACAAAGTACAAGACCAGCATCAAAAGTAATGGATTGAGCATCGACCAGGCAAATCCTAGAACCGAACTCTGATACTTCACCTTCAGATCACTTATTGTGAGAATCTTTATGAGTTCTCTATATTCTACAAACCACATTTCTATTGCCTCGCTAACCTGGCCCTGATGCTAATAACCTGGCAATCTCATCATCCGGCGTCACACGTAGTACCTGTCTTCTTTTCCTTATCATGCCGGGCACTCCTCTTAAAGCATCAAGCTTTGATTTAAGGATAACCCTGCCCTGGCCGCGCAAGACATAGTAGGGAATTGTAGCCAGATTCCTAGCCAGGATTAAGGGCAGAGAAGTGAGCAAAATCCCTAGTGGGAAATCCTTAACCACATACCAGATTACATTTCTGTTCACATAATAGACAGAGAGGTCTGATCCAGAGCCCGCCGTTCCGCCGTGATGGTGATAGACAACGGCCTTCGGGACGTAGACGCACCTCCATCCCGCCAGTCTTGCCCGAAAGGCCAGATCCACATCCTCCATATAGAGAAAGAAATCCTCATCGAAAAGGCCGATTTCATCCAGCATCTCCTTTCGGTAGAGGGCAGCCCCCGCACAGGTCCCAAATACCTCCTCCTCTGCATCATACTGCCCCAGATCCGGCTCGAACATTCCTCGATCCCAGGCCGCACCGCTTCGAGAAAGGCAAATCCCCGTAGAATTGATACGCCCATCAGCAAGCAGAATCTTTGCGGCACAGACGCCTACTTTTGATTCGGCCATATTTGGATCCGACATGGGCTTTTGCAATTGCTCGAGAAGCCGGCTATCCGCTCTCGCATCGTTATTGAATGTAAGGATCAGCTCTCCCTTTGCAGCCCTAATTCCCGAATTCGTTCCTCCTGCAAATCCCAGGTTCTCCTTGTTTATCACCAGCCGCACCCAGGGAAAATTGGCTTTGATATGCTCTACGCTGCCGTCCTTGGAGGCATTGTCTACTACTATCACCTCAAAGTCGCGAAAAGTCTGCGCCGCTAAAGATGATAAGCAATCGTCCAGGTATCTTCTGCCATTGTAGTTGAGAACGACTATGCTTATCATGATCATAAGCTGGAAAAGATTTAACTTAAATGTATCCTCTTGGAGACTGCAAGAGTTGAGCGGCAAACCATGCAAAGAGAAGTTGTGAGTGAGAGCCGGATCATAAGACCACGGCCGAAGGTATACACAATAGTTCTCAATTACAATAATTTTTCAGATACAGTCGAGACTCTGCGATCTGTTCAGGAACTTGATTATGACAACAACCATCTTCTCCTTGTGGAGAACAGCACAAAAAAAGAGATCCTGGTGAGGATTCACCGGCTTTTCCCTGCCCTAGAGATCATTGAGAACGAAAGGAATCTGGGATATGCAGGCGGCAATAATGCAGGCATACGCGCTGCCCTACAGCGAGGCGCAGAATACCTTTTCGTCATAAATAATGATCTAGCCCTTCAGCCGGATGTCCTGGAGAAGCTCGTCTTTGCAATGCAGTCTGACCGGACAGCTGCCGCCTGTCAGCCCCTTGTCACTTACTATGATGATAAAGACAAAATCTGGTCGGCGGGAACCAGGCTTTTTCTTGGCTATCCTAGATTGCACTACAAGGGAAAACGTAAGCATGGCCAGGGCACAAAGAAATCCCCCTTTGGCCTGGTCGGCTGTGCTCTTCTCTTTCGAGCGCAGTCATTTCAGGAGATAGGCCTTTTCGACGAATCCCTATTTCTCTTGCAGGAGGAGACCGACTGGTGCATGAGAGCCGTCAAAATGGGCTTTAATCTCCTGGTGGTTTGCGATTCAGTTGTTCATCACAAGGTGTCGGTGACCCTGGGGCAGTTTAGTAAGGAATACCTCTACTATATTGCACGAAACTGGCTGTTGGTGGGAAAGAGACATAACAATAGCATCGGTTACGCATACATTTTGCTCACGGAGCTATTCACGAGAATTCCCTATTACCTCTATCAATTGGCCAGAAAAAATCAGATCGCCATGATGAAATACTATTATTATGGGTTGAAAGATGGACTGCAGGGGATAAGCGGAGAGCGGAATTTTTAGCGGCGTGTAAAAGAACGTAAGAAAAGGTGCTGTAATGATAGAGGTACTTGTTATCGGTGGAGGCCTTCTGGGGCGTGCTGTGGCGAGTGCTTCCAGAAAAAGCTTCAGGACGGCTGTGACCTATAACACTCACCCACAGGAGGTGGAAGGCTGTGCGACCTATCAGATGGATATGACCAAAAATGTCGCATCGATGACTAAGGATACAGGATCAAGCGGATCTATGTCTCCACCGATTATGTCTTTGATCGCGAGCATGGAATGTATAGGGAGGACGACCAAACCACGCCCATCAACTACTACGGCGAGATCAATCTTGCAGGGGAGAGGTTCGTTCGGGAAATCCGCCCGGATTCTGTGATTACCAGTACCTCTGTTCACTATGGCCAAAATCCCGTCCGGCAGAACTTCGTTACATGGGCCGTGGATGAGATATCAAGAGCCAAAGGACATAAATATGTTCCATTAGTTATAGAATGCGCTAAAACAATAAAGCATCATTGGAATGGCATTGATAAATATATTAAAATAAAAATAGATAATGAGATCCTAGAAGGAACAAATAGCCTTATTCAAACTGCAAAAGATAGTGCAAGAGGCTTTCGATCAACAGAAAATTTCATTCGTGTATATCTCGAACAAAATGTTTCGATATTTCAGTCGCAACGTATTAATGCACCATTGAGGTATTTAGCGAAGTATAATCAGCACCAATAGATAAGCCAATAGAGCTAGTAGGATTAGTTCTTGTTTAGTGAAACGTCCCCGGTGTTGATGACAGATCAATAGCGTGAAGCTGCAGAAGGAGAATAATGATGGCAAAGGTAGGTATACTCTATGATAATATCAGCGGAAACACCGGAGATGTAGCTATAGGCTTAAGCATAAAAAAAATCCTGCAAGAAATTGGCGTTGAATTCGATGAACTCTTTCCAGGAAACTTCAATCCCAATGACTACGATACTATTATCATCGGAGGAGGCCACATAATTCGGCCCAGTCCCGACTTCTTCTATGATAAGTTCAAGGTTCTTGGCCAGCATATCCTAAACGCGGCAGGCATATTAGACTCCCCGCAAGATCTTCATTACCTGGAGAATTACAAATACTTGACAGTTAGAAGTTCGTGGGACAGAGATAGATTGTCCTATCTCAAAAAAAAAGTCCATGTCGTTCCATGCACTACTATGCTCCTGGAGGATCTAGAGGATTTTCCGTTGACCTTGGAAGGGCCCAGCCTGGGAATTCACCTGATCCCAAATATTTTTAATGAAAATCAGGAAGCCCAATTTGTAGAATGGGTTTCAACTCTTCCCTTCACGGTTTATTTCATACCAATTACACATTATAATCAGGACTATATTTATTTACGGCATTTAAGTTCCAAAATTAAAAATTCAATCTTACTCCCCATAATGAAACCCCTGGAGATTTTTACGTTAATAGGCAAACTTGATTATTTTATTGGGTGTTCATTGCATGGAGGGATATTTGCTTATAGACATAATGTTCCATTCATATTGTTTAATTATAACGAAAAAATGCTTTTCTTCATGAAAGACCGGGGATTGGAGCAGTTCACTTTTACCAACCTTAATGAAATGATGACCTCATTTGATAACCTTTTGAAGGATTCCCCCGATTATTCCAGGAAGATTTCTGAAGACCAGAATGTACTGCGTGAGCATGTTAAGCATTTGAAGGACATATTGCCATCAGGCTGCCCCAATACTAATAGCTCTTATATTGCCACCCAGGCAAATTATCAAATAAATAATCTTCAGTCTCAGTTAATGAGATTAGGATCTCAGCTAAATATATATGAATCTCACATTTCTGCCCTTACCGATCAGCTTCAAAAGGAAACCAGCCGCGTGCAGACTCTGGAACAGTCAAATGCAGAATGCGAGGCTCAGATAGCCAGTCTCGAAAGTCAGCTTCAAGAGGAAACCAGCCGCGTGCAGACTCTGGAACAGTCAAATGCAGAATGCGAGGCTCAAATAGCCAGTCTCGGAAGTCAGCTTCAAGAGGATACCAGCCGCGTGCAGACTCTGGAACAGTCAAATGCAGAATGCGAGGCTCAAATAGCCAGTCTCGAAAGTCAGCTTCAAGAGGCAAACAGCCATGCCCAGATATTAATCAATGAGATCGCCGAAATGAAAAAAAGCGTCGTTTGGCGTGCAACGATGAAATTCCATAGCGGTTTCGTTGAACAAGCGCTACCTCAAGGAAGCAGACGCCGGAGGGGGTACGATTTGGGCTTGAAAAGCGGCAGGATCCTGGCTAATGAAGGCCCTCGAAGCCTATTTTGGAACACAAAAGAATTTATTAAGTCCCGCACATCGAAGCAGAACGATTACGATACATGGATCAGAAACAATGAGCCCAGGGAATACCAGCTTAATGGCCTGGCCAAAGCATCCAAGGATTTCAGGTACAGGCCGAAGATCAGCATAGTCACGCCAGTTTGGAACACCCCGGAGGCACTGCTTCGGGCAGCCATCGATTCGGTCTTGGCCCAGACATACGACAATTGGGAGCTATGTATAGCAGACGGCGGCTCCGAAAAGGCTCAAGTAGCACGGATATTAGAAGAATACGCCGCCATTGATGAAAGGATCAAAGTCGCTCTCATTGGAGAAAACAAAGGGATTGCCGGGAACACAAACGAGGCTTTATCTCTGGCCACGGGGGAGTTCGTGGCTCTAATGGACCACGACGATGCTCTGTCGCCTTTTGCATTGTATGAGATCGCAAATCTCCTCAATGAGAGGCCTTGCCTCAAGTTCATTTACTCTGATGAGGATAAGATAGATGCGAAAGGGCGGAGGTTCGACCCATTCTTTAAACCCGACTGGTCCCCAGACCTGCTCTTCTCATGCGGCTATACAAACCACCTCGGAGTCTACTGCGCCGATGTTCTGAGAAAAATAGGAGGGTTTAGGAAGAGTTTCGAGGGAAGCCAAGATTACGATATGCTTCTACGCTTTGTCGAGGCCATCGAGGTGTCCGAGATAGGACATATACCCAAGATTCTGTACCACTGGCGCCAAATTCCAGGCTCTACTGCCGTAGATCCTTATGCCAAGAACGGCCTGGTTGTATCCGCTGCCAAAAAAGCACTGAATGATGCATTAAATAGGAGAAAAATCAAGGGCGAGGTGCTTGATGGGAAGTGGCCGAGCTCTTACAGAATTAAGAGAGAGATTTTGGGAGAACCACTGGTCAGCATCATAATTCCGACCAAGGACAGGCTCACATTCTTGAATAAATGTATTAAAAGCATAAAAGATAAGACAACTTACAGAAACTACGAGCTTATCATAGTGGATAACAACAGTGAGGAACCTAAGACCTTGTCCTACTTAGAGAGTCTCGACGCCAGGGTGCTAAGGTATGAAGAGGAGTTCAACTTCTCCGGCATAAACAATTTTGCAGCCAGCCAGGCTCGAGGAGATTATCTGCTATTCCTCAACAACGATACTGAGATCCTCACATCCGACTGGATCCAGTCCATGCTCGAGCATGCCCAACGTCCTGAAGTCGGAGCCGTAGGGTGCAAGCTCCTCTACCCCAATAAATCAATTCAGCATGCAGGTGTTGTCCTGGGAATGAGCCCAGACCAAACGACAGGCGTCGCCGGCCATATCTTTAAGGATTTTAGATATGAAGACGGAGGCTACTTCGGGCAGATCAATGTAGTGAGAAACTACTCAGCTGTGACTGCTGCTGCGATGATGATGCGCAAAAACGTCTTCCTGGAGGTGGAAGGCTTCAACGAGCAGCTGAAGGTCTGCTACAACGATGTGGACCTCTGCCTGCGCCTGATAGAGAATGGCTATCTGATAGTTTACACCCCTTATGCCGAGCTTTACCATTACGAATCTTTATCAAGGGGATGCAACGTTGATTTAAGCGAGGCTCAGTATATGCTGAAACGTTGGGGAAGCGTCCTGAGAAAAGATCCTTATTACAGCCCTAACCTTTCCTTAGCTACCTACGACAACAGGGTGAACGTCTGATGTTCAGCATAATCATCCCCACCTACAACAGGCAGGATGCCCTCAAGCTGACCTTGAAGGGATACCTCGACCAGACATATGGAAAGCTAATAGATGAGCTCATCGTTGTAGATGATGGCTCTACTGATGGCACCCGATCACTAGTAGAGGACTTCGACAGGAACCTGCCCTTCAATCTAGTTTATCTATACCAGGATAATATGGGCCCTGCCGAGGCCAGGAACAAGGGAGTACGCTTAGCATCAGGCGATCTTCTGCTTATAACTGGCGATGACATCGTGCCCCATCAGGACATGATCAGAGAGCACTTTGTCCGCCATAAGAGCGGTGCATTTGCGAAAAATCTCTGCGTGCTCGGAAAGACCATCTGGCCGCCCGAGATGAAGGTCACGCCTTTCATGAAGCACATACAGGAGATGGGGCTCCAGTTTGGTTATTCCATCATACCCGACGCGAACGACGTTCCTTTCAACTTCTTTTATACCTCTAATATATCCCTCCATCGCGAGTTTCTCCTGGAGGGCGAGCTCTTCGACACGAACTTCCCTCATGCTGCCTGGGAGGATATAGAGCTGGCCTACCGCTTAAAGGATAGAGGTTTGAAGATTGTATATAACGAGAACGCTCTGGGCTACCACCATCATCCGATCTCCTTCGCATCCTTCCGGCACAGGCAGGAGAAGAGCGGCTATGCAGCCCACATATTCTATAAAAAGCACCCGGAGTTAAGAGATTTCCTGGGGATCAACTCCACTAGGCCGTTCGCCCCCCTGGGGCCGACCATCCGCCTGGTTGAGGCCTTCTGCATGTTCTCCGAGAGATGCTTACCAATGAGCTTCTCTAAATGCTACGATCTGGTTATGGGTTACTACTATTTCGTAGGTGTCTGCAGCTACAAGGACGATGCCAAATGATCGATCTGCATGCCCAGAGCCCTTGACGATCTGAACCATTCGACGGTCCTCTGCAATCCTTCCTCCAGATCTACTTTGGGACTCCACTTAAGGCGCTCTATGGCCCTGGTTATATCCGGCCGCCTGCGTAGCGGATCGTCCTGGGGCAGAGGGAAGTGCTCGATCTTCGAGGCGGAACCCGTAACCTTTAGCACCAGCTTCGCCATGTCGATTACCGTTGTCTCATGGTCGTTGCCTATGTTGACCACACGTTCTCTTGCATCCTCTAAGTCAGCCAGCCTAAGTAGTCCTTCTATCTGGTCGGTCACAAAGGTAAAGCTCCTGGTCTGAGTCCCATCACCGAAGACGGTCAGAGGTTTGCCCGTTATTGCCTGGGATATGAACCGCGGAATCGCCCGGCCGTATATGCCATCAGATCTCATTCGCGGTCCGTAGGTGTTGAATATCCTAGCTATTCGGACGTCCAATCTGTGCTGCTTATTGTAGGCGATGGCGTAGGCCTCCCCACACCTCTTGGCCTCGTCGTAACAGCCTCTTGAACCTACAGAATTGACATTGCCATAGTAACTCTCCGGAGTGGGCACCACCGCAGGATTCCCGTAGACCTCGCTGGTAGAGGTGTACAGAACCCTAGCTTTGCTTTTCCTGGCCAACTCAAGGGATACCATGAGCCCTAGAGTGTTCGCCCTGAGAATCTCAATGGGGTACTGCTCGAACTCGAAGGGAGATGCCCTGCTGGCCATGTGGATTACCAGGTCAAGGTCGCCCTCCAAGTCAAAGGGCTCGGATGCGTCGCGTTCCACGAACTGAAAGTTTTCCAACCCCTCCAAGTGAGATATATTGGACACTAGCCCGCTAGAAAGGTTATCCACGCAGGTCACGTAGGCTCCCTGTCCAATCAATACGTCACACATCCAAGACCCCAGAAACCCAGCTCCTCCGGTGATGAGGATTCTCTGGTCCTGGAAGGATATGCCTTGGAGGTTCTTCTGTATGCGCTCTATCTCTCTTTGATGGTCCCAAGCCATGGCGATCCTCTCTTATGAATGGTTTGCTCGTTTTGGAGAAGGTCACTCAAGAATGCCCTGAGTTCGACTGCGAACTCTTCGCGCTCAAGGGTGAGTTCTATGCTGGACTTGATCCAGCCCATCTTATCACCTATGTCATAACGCTTGCATTTCGTAACTAGGCCGATGGGCTCCTGCAGGCTGCGCAATGCATCCGTCAGCTGGACCTCTTCCCCGTATCCGGGCTTCGTCCTCTTAAGGTGGTCGAAGATGTCCGGCATTAATATGTACCTTCCGATAGCTCCCAGGTTGGAAGGCGCATCTTCAGGCGATGGCTTCTCTATAATGTCCCTTATGACATAAGCCCCATCTCCCAGGGCTTCGCCATCGATGATGCCGTAATCCTTGATCTTCTCAGCAGGCACAGGCTCTACCGCTATGATCGATTTATGAAATTTTTGGAATGCCTCTATGAGCTGGCATGTGCAGGTCCTCTCGCCGAAGTGAGGTACGGTGATGGTGTCTCCCAGCAGGACGGCAAAGGGCTCACCATCGCAGTGCTTCTCCGCATGGAGCACAGCATCACCCAGGCCGATATGATCCTTTTGCCGGATGTAGTGTATATCGACCGATAAGCCCCTGGCTTGCTCCATGAGCCTTTTATCTCCTTTTTGCTTTAGTCTCCACTCCAACTCGAAGGAGGTATCGAAGTGGTCCTCTATTGCCCTCTTTCCCCGCCCCGTTATGATCAGTATGTCCTCTAATCCCGACAGCATCGCCTCTTCAACCACATACTGGATCACAGGCTTGTCCACGACGGGCAGCATTTCCTTGGGCTGAGCTTTGGTGATGGGCAAAAACCTGGTGCCCAAGCCGGCCGCCGGGATGACCGCCCTCTTGACCTCTAGCTTCTCCAATAAAACCATCCCTGAATTTACTTACCAGCAAATGCCTTCGGCATCCCGGCAGGAGAGGATCCTCCTGCCCTCGATGATCACCTTTGATCTCATGAGGTCGAACTCCTCGTCGAGCTGCCCGAATTCAGGCCACTCTGTCATAATCAGACAGGCATCTGCGCTCATCAGCGCTTCGGATGCATTCCGGCAGTACAGAACACCAGGGAGGATCTTCCTCATAGACTCGTTGGCCTTGGGATCGTAGGCAAAGACCGATGCGCCCTTCATCAGCAGGCTTTCTATGACCGGTAACGATCGGGACTCGCGGGCATCATCAGTATCGTTCTTGAAGGCTAGGCCCAGGACTGCGATCCTCTTATCCTTCAGATCACCGATCCTCCTTTGCAGAAGCTCCACCATCCTGAGAGGCTGATGCTCATTGACCTCCAGGACGGATTTGAGGAGGATCGGGTCCTCTCCCAGGCTCTTTGCCAGGCTCAGGAGACCAGAGACATCCTTGGGAAAACAACTACCCCCGAAGCCTGCGCCTGCATTGAGGAAGTGAGGCGAGATGCGGTGGTCCATGCCCACACCTCTCATCACCTCGTAGACGTCAACTCCGAGCCTCTTGCAAATGTTCCCCACTTCGTTGGCGAAGGAGATCTTGGTGGCCAGCATGGCGTTGGAGGCGTACTTTATCATCTCCGCCGCAGCTATGCCTGTCCTCACTACGGGGGCCTCCAAACCGCAGTAGAGTGATTGCACTATGTCTCCCTCTCGACCGTCCGTGCTTCCGATCACAATCCGATCCGGATTCATGAAGTCTTGTATCGCCAGGCCTTCTCTCAGGAACTCCGGGTTCATGACGAATCCAATTTCACACTGACTCCGACAGCTCTCCTTCAACACGGCGGGCATGACCAGGTTCTGAGTTGTGCCTGGAGGCACTGTGCTCTTGACGGTCACAACGTGGTATCTGTCGCAATCCTTTAAAGCCGACCCGATGGATCTGCTGGCAGATTCAATCATGGAGAGATCTGCGCTTCCATCGTGATTAGGAGGCGTGCCAACGCAGATAAAGGTCACATCTGACTCAGAGATGCCGCTGTAATCAGTTGTTGCTGTAAGGTCTCTTCTCGCGTGCTTGGAGAGCAGCTCCTCCAGGCCTTTCTCATATATCGGCGGCTTAGCAGAATTTATAGCGGAAGCCTTCTCGACATCTATCTCGATCAAGTTTATGCAGTGGCCAAGTTCGGCAAAACAGATGGATGAGATGAGGCCTACGTACCCACCGCCGACAATTGATATCTTCATTTAGAATCCCTAATCAATGTATTATAGATCCTCTGACTAGCACTACGCATTTGAAATCTATCTCTTTATTAAATCTTTCCCTGAGGGACTGAGGGCGAATTAGATGATATCCAATAACTGCAGCTCACCTTCTGAAGGTGATCTGTGGAAAGCCAATATGTCCTATACTTATTCGAAATTATACCCCTCTCCGAAATCCATTTTAACTTAAGGCTTCATTCTTGCTGAATTCAAAATTAACCTCTAAATTCTGAGCATTTTTTTGATTAAACTTTGGGAAATGTCTAAATCATGAATTTAAGTACATATCGAAAGTATTAAGTAATTTGGACGCCTAATAACAGGTTGCACAACCAAAGGAGGTTGAATGATATGTTGTCTCCGTTGATTCCTGATATCAGGCATCCAAAATGGGTTATAGTCATCAAATTACTTGAGATTATCGCTTCACCAAGAGCTAATAAAATCGCGGGCAGAATCAAACTGCGCGCTGCCACCCCACCCTAAAGGGATGGGGTATGCTTCGGGCCGCGCGCCCAGGTTGACTGGATTTCAAGAACATCCGAATCTTCGGTTCACGGGATATGCTTATCATAATAATTGCATATTTGCGTTTGGCTGCATGATAGCCTTGTTAATCAATCTCAAGAAAACATGAAATCCGGGCGAGGGTTCACTTGATCCCCAACCTAAAGGAGGGGGAATTCGTGACCCTCTGCACTCCCATTGTATTAAACTATAATCAAGATTTGACTGTAAGTTATATATATCACTGGCTCTTAGCTTTGAATCAGTTCCCAAAAGCCGTTTTAACTCTTGATTATCGTTTATTTCAGAAACAAGTCTAGAAATACCTCTTTCAAATAGATCAGATAGGACTAAAACTTTAATTGCCATTATGAAATTATTTACATTAGATATTTTCAGTCGACCTGCAATTTTATGGGTTCTGGGCGAAGCGATAATTTCAAGTAATTTAGCGACAATAGCCCACTTTGGATGCCGAATGTCAGGAATTAATGGAGATAACATAATACAAGCACTCCTTTGGTTGTTCAACCTGATATCTGGCGTCAAAATTACTTAAATCTTTTGGATGACATGTTTTTTACAATTAGAAGATAGCTCATCATTTTAATCAAGAAATGAACCTTGATTAGAAGGTTAAATGCAAAAATATCACTAACTAACGCAATTTAAAATAGGATTTGGAAGAGGGGTAATAGTAGTGGGATACAGGGCATCTACGAAATTACAGCAATTTCGGCACACGACCGAGTCTTTCGACCACTTTTTAGGCTTTTCGTGTGTGTTTGTCTCTCTCGATATCGCTCGAAAGATGCTGGTTTAAGTGATGAAAGCAAGGCGAAAAAGAACTTGCGTCGGATTGAAAATCGCTATCAATAGCTGAAGTTGCTTCAAATTGATCTTCAGGAACAGGCGTCACGAGACACCTCAAAATGGGTTTATAGATGCTGATTGAGGGGCACTAAACACATACTGATTTTCTTTGAACGTTAGTTTTGGCTTGCGTGGTGGACATTTGGTGCGATTTTAGGCTTGTCCTTCTCTCCGTCCTCAGACTGGATCGTGAGTGGCTTTGCCAGAAAATGGGCTCCTCGCTGTTTCATGTGGGTAAATTGAATTTGAGTTTTCCAGTCCTAAGATAAATAGTAGTAATGAAATTTTTTGTTGATCTAAATCCTCTTGCACTATCCTTTGCAGCTTGAATTATGCTATTTGTTCCTTCAAGAATTCCATTATTAATTTTAGTTTTAATATAATTAGTGACTCCATCCCAATGATGCTTTATTGCTTTAGCGCATTCGATTACAGGATCTAGTCTGCTGTGTGTTGCCCAGAAATACCACTTTTTCAAGTATCCTTCCGCGGATTTCCGGTATTTATAGCTCCAAAAGTCACGAAGGGCCAATTTAATGCTATAAGCTCTCATGGTTTTTAGTCGGAGGTTTTTCAGCGGCATTAGCATTTGATTCTGGATTGCTGTGAGGTTCTCTGGATTCTTGAGCCAGACATATCTTGTTCTTTTTAACAATTCGTTGTGCGATTGTTCTTGTCGCCTGACATTATCAACTGCTTCATTCATCATTTTCATGACATGAAACTTGTCAAATGTAATTGATGCATTAGGAAAATTATCTTCTATTCCAGATATAAACGCAGGAGACATGTCGCAACAGAAATTTTCAATATTCTCATTAGATCCTTTATGCTGCTCTAGATCATCTTTGAATGACTCAATAGTTGAGGCGTCTCTTCCTTCACATACATGAATTACTCGAGACGTATCCAGATCTATAAATACCGAAACATATTTGTGTCCTTTGGCTCTTGAGGTCTCATCTACTCCTATTGATTTAACCAAAGAAAAATCCTCATTAGATCTAGCTTCATCAACATAATGTTGCAGAACTCTCCATATCCGTGTATCATGTTCATCAATCATTTCCGCTATAGCAGTAACCGTCATGTGCTGAGCCATTAGGACTATGAGTGAGTCCATGAGCAAAGTGAAGCCGCTACCTTTTCTAGCCCAAGGAACCTTTGCCTGCTTTACTCCACACTTTTCACAGGTAGTACGCGGGACGCGACAGTGGATATAGGTTTTAAACTGAAAAAAGTTCAAATGACGCCAGGTTCTTTCGATTGTATCATGCACACTGCAACCAATATTGCCGCATTTCGCACATGGATATTTGCTGCCTGATTTGAAGTCAACATGGATATCGAGCTGCTTTTCTTCGGCGCTAAAATCTATTCGCTTGATGTACCAAGGATCTTCTAGATTCAACACCATTTTAAAGAGGGCTTCCTGTGAGAGCGACACGGCTAACTTTCTAGCATGAGTTGCTATAAAGACTTAACCGGTTACACATAGAAAACAGCGAGGAGCCAGAAAATGAGATCTATAAAGACTATCGTTAATTTCCGATTGATGGGCTAGAATTATATACCATAAGGTTTTATTATTCGTTTACTTATGAGCATGAATATTTCAGCAAATGTTGCAGTCGACGACACAAATGAGCATAAATAGGCGAGTGTACTATGAAATTCAGCGCGATTTATAACGGTCTTCTATTGATTTATATTTTATCAAGCGCATGTGCAGCGATATCGATTAGCGTTTCATCAGTGGGCAATGAAGGTGAATCCTCAGTGCGCACTAGCTATGATCTGGATAGTTCTGCCAGTCTTGCGGGCAGCGTCAATCTTGGAGATGGCTGGATTTCCTCAAGTCAATCCGTAGGGGGCGCAGGCACAAACAGCATTGCTCAGAGTGCAGGGAACAATGAGGCAACCGTCTCTGGCAGCTTATCCTCGATAGGTGCACTTAGCGCCACTATCTCGACATATACTTCCGGGTCCTCTGCAACCTTAGGTCAGAGTGTCTATGCATCAGGTCAATCGGAGATCGCCGTATCAGGCTTGAGCGGATTTCAAAACGCCGATCAAGAGGCAGGAGTGCTGAAGGGTGTTATGGCATCATTCCAGACAGCCACTGCAAAGAGCGGGGCGGTCAGTGCTCTCCAGTCTTCCAATGTTGCAGGCTCGTTGGGATATTCGAACGGCCAGGCCCAATCCTTTGATAACATGGTCAAAGTAACCGGCGGCCTGAACGGTATCGGTACGATGAGTGGTTTTATGGTTGCTACGGCATCTGATATCGCAAGCGCTTCGGGCACAATTGATGCTGATTCTGATGAGTCAAAAGCCTATTCTGCTGTTAAGTCGACCTCATCGGAGGGTGATGTCTACTCATACCTTTCATCTGATAAGAGTCTGGTCTCAAGCATAAGCGCCAGCGCTGATGACCACGTTATTGCCGACCAGGATGTTGAGGCTAATGGAGATGTGGGCGTTTACGCCAGCAGCACTTCAGATGATCTATCATCCAAGAGCTACTCGGCCAGCGGGGAAGAGATCTCGGGCCGTTTAGCGACATCAGCCGGCAGCCCGGCTGTGATAGAAACCGATCTGAGCGGGGATATCTCCAGCGAGACCACCGGTCTCGTGCCCACTCCCGGCTCATGGGTATGGAATGGCCTTGGTGGTATAATAACCTCGAATCCTTTTGCGCTGAAGGACGATTTGGGCCAGAACCATATTTTTGCGAAGGGCTCGGATAATGGCCTGTGGGACAATAAAAACGGCAATTGGTACAGTTTGGGCGGTGTGATTGCATCCGATCCTTATGCAGCAATGGATGCTCAAGGCAAAATCCATGTCCTGGCCAAGGGTGCCGATGGTTCTCTCTGGGATAGCGTCTTGGGCACAGGTTGGACTAATTTAGGAGGCTACATTACCTCGAATCCCAGCGCAGCCCTAAAGCCCGGCGACAATCACCTGAAGGCTGTGGTCAAGGGAGGAGACAATGCTCTCTGGATGAAAGACTTGACCACGGGAACCTGGTCTGGCTTAGGCGGCCAAATTGCTTCCAATCCCCAGGTAATCTTCGATAATAATGGAAAGATGCACGTTCTGGCCAAAGGGGGCGATGGCGCTCTATGGGACAATGTGGATGGCTCCTGGCAATCGCGTGGCGGCCACATTACATCGGATGCCAAGCCGATTCTGAATCCCTTTAATCCAGGGTTCGTATACACAATGGCGCGGGGTGGAGACGGGACCCTCTGGTCCAATGCCTTCAGCACAGATTCAAATTCAGCAACCTGGCAGGGAATTGGTGGATTTTTTAACGGCAACCCGGCGTCTGCTGTGGATACTGATGGAGTCATACATACCTTCGTTCGGGGTGGCGATGGGGCTTTGTGGGATAATACTAACGGTGGACGGTACAATCTGGGTGGCATTATAACTTCGGATCCCAGCGCCATGAGAGATAAGAACGGGAGGCTGGTTGTAGCAGCACGCGGGGGAGATAACTCGCTCTGGGCTAATACACTGGGAGTCAACCAGCCATCGACTAGCCTGGTAGGCCCGATTGCTTCAGACTACAAGAATATCCAAACTGCCATCAATGCTGCTCCTAGCGGGGGCACAGTCAAGGTGATGAGCGGAAGCTATAAAGAGAACTTGCAGATCGGCAAGAAGGTTTCCCTCCTCGGCATCGATACCGGAGATGGCAAGCCCGTAGTAGATGCCGGAAGCAGAGGGGATGGCGTAATAATTTATTCTGATGGCACTACATTCTCGGGATTCAAGGTGATAAATGCCAATTCTCCACCAAGTGGTACGATTTGGTCTGGAATATATGCTATATCTGGTAGCAACACCATAACTAATAACGATGTAAGCAACAATTACCTTGGAGTGTTCTTGCACAGCTCAAGCCAGAACACATTTACAGGGAATGATGTTAGCTCAAACGAATATGGCATATGGATATGGAATTCAGGCGGCAATATTATAATGAACAACAAGGCCAACTACAATAAGGCATATGGCCTGGGAATGGGGTATTCAAGTTACAACACCATCAAAAACAACAACTTCGACAGGAACGATGCTGACGGCATAGATTTTGGCGGCACTAATAACAACTACAACGAGATTGCTGGGAACAGTGCAAACTACAATAAGATAAATGGCATAGCTATAGGAGGCTCCAACAGCAAAAACACCATTGTTCGGAATTATGCAAATGGCAATGGAGATAGCGGCATAGCAATAGGGGATTCATCTAACGATAACACTGTCAAAGAGAATCAAGCCAACGAAAACAAAGCCAGCGGCATCTATATCGGCTCCTCATCGGGAAATATTGTCACAGCCAATACGGCGGATGGCAACGCAAATGGAGTAGGTATGTACGGGGCAAGTTACAACGCCATAAAATCTAATCATCTCGGCAACAACGCTGGAAGCGGTATCGGCATCACAAACTCAGACTACAATGAAATTTCAGGCAACTATATGGAGGGTAACGGCAATGCAGGTATATGGATCGGCTCATCGAAAGATAACGCCTTCACATATAACACGATCATAAACAATGATAACGGCGTAGGGGCTGATGGCTCAAGTAACAACAAGCTGTACCTCAATGACTTCATCAATAACAGGGTAAATCGTTGGTCTACCAATTCGGCTAACTATTGGAATTCGCCTACATCACTGATCTATAAATATAACGGAGTAACCTACACAGACAATGTCGGAAATTATTGGAGTGATTACGTGACGGGAGAAGGCGGCTATGACCTAAACGGGGATGGAATCGGCGATGTAATATACAAAATTCCACCAGGAACAGAAGCAGACAACAAGCCTCTAATGAAGCAGTTCAACAATTACCAATAGATACGAACACAAAGGATAGTCTCACTGTCAGGCGAGGACTATCCCTCTATTTCTTGAACTCACTCTGAAATTCATTTTTCATCTTTCTTGCAGGAGCAATGTGATCATGTGGGTTTCACGTGGGCGTGAAGGCGAGTCGCTATCTTGTGGCCGAAATTATGGGTTTAAAAACTAATTAAATTAATAATATATAATTAATAATTCTAGTATTTAATCTTTAACAAAAATATTCAATTTATTAAGTCAAATGTGCGGAACCCAGAGCAAGCTTTTTATATTAAGTTTAATGCTATAAAAGGACTATTCCAATGGAGCGTAAGAATGACGGGAGTGGGCAAGTTAAATCTTCAAATTGAGAATAATATGTATAAGTTGTTATCGAAAATTGTAAGCTCAGTTGCAGATACCTACATAATGCGACTGAATAGCAGCTGCAAGAGCCGAGAACGTTTTAAGTGCATAACCAATTATCTGCCTGCAGATTTCCAAAAATCAACTTCAGGGGTGACCATAGATCGCATTTTTCACTGGAAGATGATGAAAATCGGAGAATAAAATGCACTTCAGAAGAGGCTCCTGCAGTTCAAGCCTACAGCAGCAGGCATGTAGCAGAGAGTTTCTCCATGTATCTCTTATATTGATTTTTCTTGGCTCAGTATTCTTTCTTAGATCAATTGTTCAGGGATTAGCCCCCTCATCAGCAGACATACTATCAAACTGGCCAATGTTCTATCAGGAAAACATCACGATCCAGAATGGGCTCCTCAGCGATGTTCCCTTGACCTTTGAGCCCTGGCTATGGTTTAACAACCATTGCATTCGAAACTTTGAGATTCCCCTCTGGAATCCTTACGGTGCAGCTGGCGTTCCTCACGCAGGGAACATCCTGACATCACTGTTCTTCATTCCAAGCTGGCCCATAGTCCTATTTGGGCTAAGTGTCTCCACGCTGACATTTTTTTATTTAACTAAGCTTTACCTAACGGGCATATTCTCATACTACTATCTTAGATCGATAAAGCTTAATTTTCTTCCATCGCTGATTGGATCAATCGCTATAATGTTCATTGGATATAATGTAGTCTGGCTTTATTATCCTAATAGCAGCGTACTTTTCACTCTTCCAGCTCTCTTATATTTCATTGAGAAGATAACGGCAGACGGTGCCAAGAGGAGAGATCTGCTAGGGATAGGGATTATCACAGCTCAAGGGATCTTAGCAGGCCATCCAGAGACATTTTTCTATATAGGTTTGATATCTAGCGCATACTTCCTGTTTAGACTAAGTCTGACGAATACGGATATTAACCATAAACTTAAGATCATAAAAGATACTGGCTTGTATTTCTGCCTGGGGATTGCCCTAAGCGCAGTTCAATTGATCCCATTCCTAGAATACTTATTAAACAGCAACGCGTGGGCACACCGAACAAGTATAGGTGCCGCGCTGAACTGGCACCTGTCGATCCTGAATATTGTTCCAGAGTTTTATGGGTCGCCATCTGTAAACCAGTTGCTGAATAATTATATGTCATATTCCTACACGAACTACTGCGAGGCAGCATCAGGCTATATTGGAATAAGCATATTGAGCCTTGCGGCATTTACATTGATCTCCAAGTACAGAGACAATCTAGTTATCTTTTATGCGCTGATCACCATTTGGGCGATAGGAGTAGTTTACGGGTTGCCTCTGATATACGACCTCACCATACGTTTTCCTTTGCTCTCGCAAGCAAATAATAACCGTCTCCTGTTCTTAATAGGATTCAACATGGCGGTCTTGGCGGCGATAGGATTAAATGAGCTTGTAGAACTCTCGCATCGTAATGCAAATGGTTACCAGGTAAGTGCGACTTTTAAAAGGGCCTTAATATCGAGTTTAATTCTCATAGCGGTCCTATTTAGCTTATCATACTTCAACGCAGGCTTTTTATATCAACTATCGTTATCTGGCCTTGCGAACATCAATGAGCCAATACTCTCTGCTCAGAGGTCCTTGGTATTTTTATCCTGCATATTGATTTTACTGACTCTAATGGCCATCTATGGGCTGATTGTTCCCGTTCGGGCGTCTTATGTCAAAAGTGCGGCTGTGTTACTGCTTTTATCTTTGGTATTCGCGGAGACGGGAGTCCACGGAATGTTCTTCGAGCCTGCAATAGATGATAAATATATCTTCCCCGAATCGGTTCCTGCGTTTGATTTGGTGAAGGTGAGTGGTGGGTTATATAGAAGCACATCTCTCGGGACAACCGAGAGCGTGTATCCGGTAAATGCTCAAATGGTCTATGGCATATACGATATCAGAAATTACGATGCTATTGAGATTAAGTATTACTGGGAATTGTTCAATTCTTTTGCTTCAGGAATGATGATGGGTGTGATAGATTTACACCAGGTAGACAGGAGATTTTTAGATTTCATGGGCGTGAGATGGGTTTTTTCTCGCGACAATCTATCTCAAACTGAGGAAGGGCTAGTTCTCATCGATAGATATAGAGGATACAATCTATTCGAAAATTCAGAGGCGATGCCGAGGGCATTCTTAGTTCAATCTGCCATCTTCAGCCTCAATAATTCAAGAATCCTGGATCTCCTGAGTGATGATGGTTTCGATTGGAGATCCTCAGCTGTAATATATGGAAAAGACAGATCGATCAAATATCCTTCTGGCCGATCGCTGGTGAATATATCCGAATATAAGCCCACATACATCCAAATACAGATTGATACGACAGAGCCCTGCTTCTTGGTGCTGAGCGACGCTTACTTCCCTGGGTGGAAAGCCTACGTAAATGGAAACAGAGTAGATATACTGAGAGCTAACTACGCATTCAGAGCTGTAGAATTAGGGGGTGGTGCCAGCGTAGTAGAATTTAAGTACGTACCAATAAGCTTCGATGCTGGCGCTTTGATCTCATTCATTTCAATGCTGATTTTATTGAGGGGTATGTTACGAATAAAAATGGACAAGGCCTCTTCTAAGAATAGGTCACGTCTGACGTAATTCTGTTAATTGTATCAAACGAGAATGATAGATATTAAACTATATGCTAAAAATAGGAAATAAGTTTCGATGTGAGGGGTAGTGTGCCGAATTTTCTGTAAATTGGTCGGCCCTGTTATCCCACAAGTTAATCCATATCCATGGATAAATACTTTTTAGTAGTCATCCATTCTTCATTTATATCTATCAGAATCGATACACCCA
>Ga0209749_1000882_pt1 | contig 33409 bp, 32 predicted proteins | sample EPASupsiteSAE347_FD_187267 | JGI IMG/M metagenome (GOLD analysis project Ga0209749, IMG submission 187267) | Bioremediated contaminated groundwater from EPA Superfund site, New Mexico - Sample SAE3-47 (SPAdes) (version 2) | ecosystem: Environmental > Aquatic > Deep subsurface > Groundwater >...
GCTTGAGTCCAGCCACTCACGCAGTGCTCTATTGATCCGGCTCTGCCACCCTTTACCCATGGATCTGAAGGTTTCCACTACGTCGGCGTCGAGTCGGATATTCACGGGGACTTTCTTCTCCGGAGACCTGGGCCGGCCGCGTGGTTTCAGCAGTTCCGCCGCCGCTTCCGGACCAAGGATTTCGGGCAGCACTTCCGATGCCGGTCTGGCGCGAGCGAAATCCTGTTCCGTGAGTTCCCTCACCTCGCCCTCTTCATCGGTCAATGGTAATCGCTTTGCCATATTTCTTAGCCTCCCTCGCATTTGCTTTGCGGAAACTGATAACCCGGATTCCGTTTTCCACCGGCGTGAAGCATAGAAAATGCAACCGATCATCCAGGTACCCGACGGCCACGAAACGAGACTCCGGGTAGTCGTTCCGGTCGTCTGCGATAATGACGGCATCACTCCACTCGAAATCCACGGCGCGGTCGAATGGGAGCTGCCTTTCGGCTTCGTTCCGGGCGCTCTTGTCGAGATCGTATTCTATTCTCATCGGCCTTTATTGTATCTACAATAATTCTAAAGTCAATGCTTCGTCGCGGTTATCCGCGCCGCACCGATCTCCTTCACGATTGCATCCGTACACCCGCCGTCGGGCGAGAAATAGACGGTTATCGGGCGGGGGGCCGGCGGCATGCAGTGGGGTGCCCTAGAAGGTGGACAGCAGGGATATGATCAACAGCAGTGCAATGGTGAATCGTCTCAGGTTCATGCGTTATCTCCGCGTTGCGGGTGTTTCTCCGTGAGTCGTCAACAGGTCTTGTTGCCGGATCATCCGGGAGTTTCATGGAAAATTCAAGGGCAATCCTTCGTGCCAGGCTCTGCACATCATCTCATCGCTCGGCCCCTTCCGGATATTTTTCCTCCCCGGCTTGCGTTGGGTCAAATACTGTTTGACCTCCGTAATCGTTTGAGGGAAGATCCAGGCAATGATTGCAGATTGGCGTTGGCAATATCGGGGCGGGACCACGGGCGCTCCGATGTGGAAAATGGCTCAACACATCGATTCTTTTACGACTTAGTAGACTTTCCAAAAAAACCCAAAAACAGGGGAGGTTACCGCTTCGGCGTATCTTCGCGAACGGACATATCATTTCAGGATTTCATCTGATCGCGAGCCTGGCTTTTTTGCCGCAGGGGGCATCCTGTTTTCGAGGTTACCGCTTTTGACCCAACGGAGCCTTGCAGCAAGCCGCTTCGCAGCCGTGCCCTTGAAATGATACGCAGAGCCTTCGGGTGATTGCGACACGACCCTGACCGCAACGGCTCAATTCGCGGTGGATTCCTTGAAATGATACGCAGAGCCTTCGGGTGATTGCGACTGGTGATCGCCGGTGCCTCGCCAAAAAGATTATCGACTTGAAATGATACGCAGAGCCTTCGGGTGATTGCGACTTTATACTTGGGATGTGGTTTGCTCATGATATGGATAAGCTTGAAATGATACGCAGAGCCTTCGGGTGATTGCGACTATATTAATACTAGGGTTAACAGTTAAAGGAGCTATTGTCTTGAAATGATACGCAGAGCCTTCGGGTGATTGCGACAAAAAACTCGCCATCGATCAGAGGGAGCAGATTCTTGCTTGAAATGATACGCAGAGCCTTCGGGTGATTGCGACTTGCTTCCCATACCGCCAGATGATTGACTCCGATTATTCTTGAAATGATACGCAGAGCCTTCGGGTGATTGCGACTCTCATGTGGCAAAGAGCCGACCATTTGCATTCACTCTTGAAATGATACGCAGAGCCTTCGGGTGATTGCGACTAACTGTGATGACTAGGCAAGGCTTCGCGCCAAAATACTTGAAATGACACGCAGAGCCTTCGGGTGATTGCGACTTAGTCACCGCTACGTAGATTTCACTAAATTGCAATCTTGAAATGACACGCAGAGCCTTCGGGTGATTGCGACTTTCGGAAGATTTCCTTAAGCTCCACTTGCGTGAACTTGAAATGACACGCAGAGCCTTCGGGTGATTGAAACTAGATTCCACCCACTTCGATCTCGCTGATTTTCATATCTTCTGCTCCCTGAAATTCCCCGTTGACATTGCCTCGCCGTTGCGGTTAGGTGCCTTCAATGTCTTGGTGAACGTGTTGATCCCGGGTCATGAGGCACCGATGGATGTGCGGGAGATAGACAAATCGGACAACGGAAAACTCGACAAAATTGTCCATTGACAAAGGTTAACTTACAGGTTAACTAATGAGAATCGGAACGAGGGTCCTGTGCCGCGGTAACGCGTATACGATCTGCGAGATCGTAAGGGACGGGAAATGGATGATCCAGGATTTTTCCCACGAGCTGAGCGGTGAGCAACAGGCTGAAATCATTGCTCTGATACGGCGCATTGCCGACGAAGGGCTTCCGTCTAATCCTTCAAGGTTCAAACATGAAGAGGACCAGATTTACGCCATCAAAGATGGGCAGGTAAGGATTTCCTGTTTCTTTGACAAGGGTGCTCTCATCCTGCTCACAAACGGAGCTGTCAAGAAAACGCAAAAGGCCGACCCGACCGACCTGGATATGGCCAAGAAATTGAGGAAAGCTTACATGGAGGCCAAGGAATGAAAGGTTTCGGATGGTTCGCAGAACTCTATGAAGGAGTCAAGGGCTCTTTCGAATACAAGTTGAAGAGTCTTGAACTGGAACTGACTGAAAAAATACTTGCAGCAATGGAAGCCAAAGGGGTGAGTAGAAGCGACTTGGCTGGGAAACTCGGTACAAGCAAATCCGCAGTGTCCAAGCTGCTTAATGATGGTTCGAATATCACCATAAAGAGGCTTCTTAGAATATCTGTGGCAGTGGGCTATGATTTAAATATAAATCTTACTCCATCCCAAGGAACACGATCCGACTATAAAATCAACATGCCTCGCCCCAATCGGCCCGTCGATTTTACTACTGTTTGGGCGAATCATGGTGTCGGCGGCACTACTGTAGCTTTGGTCCCACCAGATTCATACAAGCACTCTATCGAGGATAGTAACGATGCCAGTGCAGCTTAGCATCAATGATATTAGAATAACTAAGATCAATTACTCATTTCTTCCTGAACTAGTTTCGTCTACATCATCAGAAAAATATAATGAAGATAGATCAGATAAGGTAGATATACAGATAACTTTCAATTTCAGGTCCGAGCAAATCGTCACAGAAGATAGACAGCATTTGTTGAAGATATACCAAGGGGTAGATTTGGCTGGCAATCTGGATATGCCCTTTTCGCTTATGGTGGAGATAGGGGGGATTTTTGCCTTAGACAGCTTGCCACCTCCGGAAGAACTGCTGCGGCTGCAGCAGATAAACTGCAACGCAATTCTCTTTCCTTATCTCCGAGAGGCCGTGAGCGAAATAACCAGGCGAGGCGGCCATAATCCCCTTTATCTTCAACCCTTGAATTTCCTTCAGATGCACAAGGACGGGGTATTCAAGCAAGATGAATCCATCCCGAAGTGAATGAGCGTCATGGCTGGTGAATATCCAGCAATTCCCGGAGTCCCTTCAGAATGGCTCTGAGAAGGACTCGTAGATTTGCACCTTCGCAGACCTCCGGGAGTAAGACCGCGCCTTCGCTTGCAGAAGTTGATCCGGCCCCGGGAATTGCTGACCCGCATCCCTTACTCCCCGAGCGACACTCTCTCATCGGACAATCTTACCGTCGCCTCCAACCCGAGCAGGGCTTTGCGCGGCGTGATGCCTTCAATTCTCCACGCACCTCGCGGCGAGATCCTTGTCTCGAATGATGAGCAGGCTTTCCGCGTTTTTTCCTTCCGCCGACTTCTTACAGTTGAAGGCCCCGGCGATGACGGGTTGAAGATCATGCCTGCTCCTCGGGACTACAGCCGTGGTACTCCGTCAAACTCGCACGATTTCTTCTCCCGCTCATGCCTTGAGAGCCATGAAGAGAGGACTCTGCAAAGTCGTTCCACTTCCTCGGCCTTCATGGCAGCGGGTTGCTTGGAGAGATATCGATTCAGATATCCGATGCTGGTCACCGTGATGCCTTTAACCGGTCTTCTGACGTCAACATAGGCATTCGTGAAGCAGATTACCGGTTTGACTTTCCATTCCTTCGAGGTCATTTTATATAGAAATTCCTCGAGGTTTTTGGTCTGGCTCCAAGTTTGATTCAGGAAGTTCTTCTCTGGAGGGACCCCGTTCAACAACAGAGAATCACCCTCTGCTGCGACTTTCCCCCTGTGGCTCTTGGTCTCGATAAGAAAGATCCCAGCAAGAGCAACTACTACGTGATCGATATTGAAACAGTTGAAATCTATATCGTGAAACCCCTGGTAGCCTTCGGGAAGATCCGAAAGCCTCACCGCGACCTTCTCTTCGGCAGTGGCGCCTCGATCTGCGTCCTTCGCTCGCTTTTTCACCGCCAGGCCCTTCTGATGCAGTAGATCTACGACGATTTTGACGCAGAGCGCCACAACAATAACCGCTGGGAGGCCGAACCTCGCCAACCTGTTAATATTGCTGATGAGTAAAATTACAACCGCAGCCATTGCACCGGCCAAAAGATAGAGTTTCTGGTAACGTTTACGCGCCATTTCGCGAGTACTTTTTCCCGCTTGACCATGTGCTAAGGGATTGACCATGTTCTTTGTTCTCCTTTGGGATACACTTCTTTCAGTCAGAAGGTCAACCAACTCATCCACCGACCTGGCGATCCGATCACACGAGCACTCTACCATGGCGTTGACCAGGGAACTGGAGAATTCGCCTGCGCGGCGGCCGTCCGTTCGGATGCCGACGATGAACGCGCCGTTCGGACGGTAGTGCGCGCACCAGGTCAATTTCGCTGGATGATAAGGAGGAACATCATTTTTGCGGGACCCCGGCCGGGTTTTCTGCTACTAAATGGTGGGAAAGAAGGACGCAGTCCTCCGAAAGACCGAACCATGAGAGGAAAATCCGTGCGAGCCGTGATACAACGAGTTCTCGAAGCCAGCGTAAGAGTCAACGGGGAGGAAACGGGCAGGATCGGGAAGGGCATCCTCGTCTTTCTCGGGGTCGGCCCGGACGACGGGTCCGAAGATGTTCGCTACCTGGCGGAGAAGACGGCCCATCTCCGCATATTCCCGGACGACGCTGACAAGATGAACCTCTCGGTCCTCGACATCGGCGGCGGGGCGCTGGTGATTTCACAGTTCACCCTGTTGGGAGACTGCCGCAAAGGCAGGCGGCCTTCCTACTCCGGCGCCGCGGACCCCGGAACGGCCAGGAAGCTATATGAAGATTTCGTCATGGAATTGCGGAACTACTGCAATCACGTGGCAACCGGAATATTCCAGGAAATGATGGCCGTTCATCTCATCAACGACGGGCCCGTCACCCTGCTCCTGGACAGCAAGAAGACCTTCTGACCGCGATTTTTCCGGGAAATCCTTCTTCGGTTCAGGCATCTTTACGGTAACGAACCCCTCTCGAGGGGATTCGACATGCCGGATCGCAAAAGCCCTTCGACTGGGTTATAAAGAATTCCGACGCCGCATCCGTAACAAAAGGCAGAGTGGATCGACGGTGCGCCCTGTTGCTGCCGCCCGAACCATGGAAAGAACCAATCATCCGGAAGGAGGACTCAATGAACGCGATAGCCGTCAACGGGAGCCCGAGGAAGGGATGGAACACCGCGACGTTGTTGAAAAAGGCCCTGGCGGGAGCCAAAGCCGGCGGCGCGAAGACCGAGATCGTGCACCTCTACGACCTCGCTTACAAGGGCTGCATCAGTTGCTTTGCGTGCAAGAAAATAGGCGGGAAGAGTTACGGCTGTTGTGCCGTCAAAGACGAACTCACCCCAGTCCTGGAAAGGGCCGCTCAGGCCGATGTCCTGATCCTGGGTTCGCCCATCTACTTTCATACGGAGACAGGCGAGATGCGCTCGTTCATGGAACGTTTCCTGTTCCCATACCTGACTTACACCCCGGGCTACGCCTGCATCTTCCCCCGCAAGATTCAGGCAGGACTCGTCTACACCATGAACGTCCCCGAGGAAAACATGCCCGCCTTCCACCAGGACAAGGCCGTGGCGTCGACCCGGGGAATCATGACCCGCGTCTTCGGTAACTGCGAGGTTCTGCTTTGCACGGACACATACCAGTTCAGCGATTACTCAAAATACATGTCCACGGCTTTTGACCCGGACGCCAAGGCCAGGCGGCGCAAAGAGGTATTCCCGCAGGACTGCGCGCGCGCCTATGACATGGGGGCGAAGCTCGCCGCTGAGGCGTGCGCGCGGTAGCCACTCCCCGCTGCAGTGCCTGAGCCGGAATGAAGACGGTACAGTGCTTGCGGGCGATCCCTGGCCGTCAAAGGGAAAGAGTTCAACAAGACATGCGCGTACAACCTGCTGCGCCCCTGAGACTTCCAAGGAGGAGGTTATGCCGCTAACGGTCGAGCTACAGGCTGCCGTGAAGCAAAGCGCTTAGAAGGTGGATTCTTCCACCCGCTCCCGGAGACGGCGATCAATGTCGAAGCCGGATTGCTCGTGAAAGGCATCGGGGTGCGGGCGGCATGCAAACGGGATGTTCCAGCCGCGGGAACGCCCTGCTATCCATTGATAGCCCTTGCCAGGAGAACCATCAGGATCAGCAGCGAAGAGCACACATGGAGCATCATGAGCACCTTGACGCCAGGGGTTGTGGGCGTTTCCGTCGTTGGTCCGAAAGTGGCGCTCGCGTTGAAGGAAATGAACAGGTAATCGATCATGGTCCGGGTGGTGTCGCCATCGGGTTTGTCGGGGAAGAGGAAGGCTCCGCCGGGTGTTATCCTATCGAGGAACCAATACCAGACCGTGAAGAGGAAGACCCCCATGAAGTAGACGGCCACAACGTCCCACAGTTGGGTCAAAGGCTGCCCGCGGTGCAATTCTGCCGTCACGAGGATACCCGCGACGTTTACGATGAGATGGACGAAAGCGAAAGAAAGATAAATCGCAACCAGCGGGACGACAATGCGTTTGAACGAACTGACAACCGCGACAAAACACGCCACGCCGAGCAAAACAAGAGCGTAACCGCCCACGTATTCGAATGTGGCGGCAACCGCGGTTCCCCAATCGGTGAGCATCCCGCTCCCCGTAAGAATGTCACTCACGAGGCTGTCGAACCCGTGAATGGCAGCCATCACGAGCAGAAGCTCACCCCGTTGCCGCCATGTGCTCAGGTATTCCAGCGGATCGGGCGCCATTTCAACTCCAGTGACGGGATGGCAGGAGATCTCTTGATTACCGATTCTCCAGTAGCATACCCACCATGTTCAGTCAACCGTGAGCCCGCCGACCCGCCCGAGACCCGATAGCCAGGCCCCGTCCCCAATGGCGTCGAGCCGAGTTCCCCCTGAGTACACGCGGGCGGAAATTCGGCACTCGTTTTGGTGGGCACGATAAAACCGTGCCCACCCTACCAAGCGGCTGGCACTGTAGGGTGGGCACGCCTTCTTGTGCCCACCGGAACTGGTCAGGGACTTCCGCCGTCCTGTACTGAGAACAATGGTGTCTCTTCATGGGCCGATCGCATCGGATGTTATTCTACGAACCAGCAAGTTCTTGAAGTCTCGCCGAGAAATGCATGAAAGATGTTGTCTTCCCGGCGATCTCTGCGTTCTCTGCGGTGCATTGTTTCTTCTGTGGTTGGGGTCTTGCCGTGCCGTGACGAGTTACGAACAATGATGTTTTTGTCTGAAAAGCAGCCGCAGCAGTCACCCGCGCCGATGCGTCCGCCCCTTTTCTCCTTTCACGATTTCTTTGAATGCGCCGCCATCATCTTGTTCAGAACGGCCACGACGACCTCGGGGTCCGTATCGGCATACGCAAGGAATCGCGGCCTGATACGGTGAGCTTTGGCAAGGGTGCCCGCTTCGTCATCGGGCAATACGAGGATTGTGTTCAGGTCGCTGAAAAGGCCCTCAACCGCAACGATATCGAGCATGTCCTGCCGGCTGCAAAGCACCACCACGGCGGCTCCGGGAAGTTTTCGCGGCAGTCGCAGCCTCATGGAAAGCGTCTCGATACAATGGAAGATTTCCAGGCACTCCGTATGGAACGACGCTTCGAGCCTCTCCCTGATGCGCTCGCCCGGACCGCTGGCCTTCGGGGAACATAGTAGAAGCGACATGGGCATCCCTCCGGGAAAGATTGAACGCCGGCGCGATTTGAAATCGCTGCGCCTCCGGCAAAAGGAAAGTATTAAGCAAAAATCGTGCCATATCGCTTCATAAGACAATATATAATAGATTCAAAATATTACGGTTTCACTGGCCGTGAACGGCCTGGACGGCGTCCCATGAGTCAAGACGGGGGCCCGCGCGCCGAACCGGAAACGGCAGTGGCCATTGAATCCCTTTTGTCTCAATAAATGAGACGGGTATCATCCCGTGAGAACACTGTCAGGATTTTTCCCGGGCGATTCCATGCTTCCGGAGAAGACCGTACAGCCTGGGTCTGGAGAGACCGGAAATCCGGCACGCTTTTCGGATATCCCAACCGGCAATGCTCATGAGGTCCTGCAGGTAGCGAAGTTCCACGGCATCGAGAGCCGAAAGCCGTCTTTCCCTGAATGTTTCGAGGGACGCGGGCCGCACTGCGGTTTCCCGCCCCCTGGCAAGGTTCCTTCGGGCGAGATCGACGCGGATATTCGGCGGAAGGTGTTGCGGGAACAAGATGGGATCATCCCCCGAAGAGGCGATGGCGCTCTCGAGGGCGTGTTTGAGTTCGCGAACGTTCCCCGGCCATTCATAGGTGATGAGGCATTCGATGAGTTCGGGGGTGAAACCCTTCATTCCGATGCCGTAGCGTTCGCACAATTCGGCAACCAGATACAGCACCAGGTCCTTGATGTCTTCCGGGTGCTCCCGCAGGGGAGGCAATTCGATGCTCACGGCGCGGAGACGGTACAGGAGGTCCTTTCGAAAACCTCCGGCTCGGACCATCTCCTCCAGGTCTCGATTGGTCGCAGCTACGAGTCTGAAATGGCTTTGCACTTCTTGCTTGCTACCGACGGGTCGAAACACCCGTTCCTGGATAACCCGCAGGAAAGCGCCCTGAACGGAGAGCGGCAGTTCACCGACTTCATCCAGGAAGAGAGTACCCCCATCGGCATGTTGGACCAGGCCCGCTTCACGCCTGTCCGCACCGGTGAAGGCGCCCTTCTCATGACCGAAGAGGACGCTTTCCACAATATTTGCGGGAAGAGCCGCACAGTCAACAGTGACGAAGTTGTGCCCCGAGCGACGGCTGTTGCTGTGAATGGCCGCTGCAAACAGTTCCTTTCCCGTCCCCGTCTCGCCGGTGATGAGCACGTTGGCGTCTCCGGCCGCCGCACTGGCCAGTTGTTCGATGCAGGAGACTAGCTTGCGGCTTTTCCCGACAATGCCGTCCAGTTTGAGGGGGTGTGGTCTTCTTCCATCGGATTTGGCGTCCCGGTACTGCAAGGCCCGGAGGAGGGGCAAACGGAAGACGCTCGGGGTAAGCGGTTTTTCGATGTAGTCCCACGCTCCGGACCGAATGGCGAGTTCGGCTCCGTCCGCGTCTCCCAGACCCGTGACGATAATGACCTCCGGGGACGACGCGGAAGCTTTCACGCGCTCGATCGCCTCCAAACCGTTCCCATCCGGGAGCATCACATCCAGGAAGACCAGGTCGAAACTCGCGGAGGCAACCTCCTGCAAACCTTCGGTGAGAGAAGATGCCGCACTGGCAAAGTGCCCCATTCCCTGCATGGCATTGCAGAGCATGCCGCAAACCATTGGATCGTCATCGATGATGAGAATATTCGCCATGAACGCCCGTTGCTCCTATGCCTGCCTCATTCAACGGTCCGGTCGCCCGCGAGCGCGGCCTTGACAGTCCGGGCCAGCAGACGCCGATCGAACGGTTTCTGAACGTAGTGCTCTATGCCGAAATCCGCAGCGGTCTCCTCATTGATCGCATCGCTGTACCCGCTGCAGATGATGACGGGCAGATCCGGTCGAATTCGCCTGGCCTCCAACGCCAGGCTCAAGCCCGTCATGCGCGGCATGGTATGGTCGGTGACGAGCAAATCGAAGCCATCGGGCCGGGATTGAAACGCCTCCAGCGCCTCGATGCTGTCTTTCATCACCGTGACGCTGTAGCCCAACCGTTTGAGCATCGTCCCCGCCACCACTCCCAACGCCTCCTCGTCATCCACGAAAAGAATCCGGCCCTTGCCGGTCGGAGGTTCCCGCGGCGGCGCCTGGGCCTCTTCTTTTCCCGCTTCAACCGCGGGGAAAAACAGGTTGAAGGTCGATCCCACCCCTGGAGTGGACTGCACCTCGATGGCGCCACCGCAGTTCTTCACAATCCCGTGGACTACGGCAAGGCCCATGCCCGTGCCTTCCCCCCTGGGCTTGGTGGTGAAAAAAGGATCGAAAATCTGTCCTTGCAAGCTTTCATCCATCCCATGGCCCGTGTCGGACACGCTGAGCTTCAAATAAGAGCCGGGAGGCAATTCGGGACGAGGCCGCGGGTCCGTTTCCGACAAGACCGCATCCGACAGCCCCACCTCCAGGATTCCTCCCTTTTCGCGCATCGCGTGCGCGGCATTGGCGCATAGATTCATGATGACCTGGTGGATCTGGGTTGGATCCGCCATGGTCGTACTGCGGGGTGAGGCCGCGATATTCTGCCGGATTTCAATCGTCGCCGGCAGTGTGGCGCGCAACAGTTTGAAAGTCTCCTTTGCGATGCTGCCGATCTCCACAGGTCTGTGTTCCTTCTCAGACAGGCGGCTGAAAGTGAGGATCTGCTTCACCAGGTCCTTGGCTCTCCTGCCTGCTCTCAGGACCTCCTGCAGATTCGAATACAAAGGGCTGTCCACGGGGATCATGTCCATGCTGATTTCACTGTAACCCATGACGGCACTCAAAATGTTGTTGAAATCATGAGCGATTCCCCCCGCGAGAGTTCCAATGGCCTCCATCTTCTGAGTCTGCCGCAGTTGGGCCTCGAGACTCCTGCGCTCGGTTTCAGCCTCTTTCCGCTTGCAGATGTCCCGAAAGAAAACGATGGCGCCCCGATCGTTTTCATAAGTAAACGGAGCGGCTGACACTTCCACGTCGAAAGGCGTCCCGTCCATTTTCAAATACACCTGTTCCAGAACCGGCACGCTCTCCCGTTCTTCATTGAGGACACGAATGCGCGCACGAATCACGTCGTGGCAGTCGGGGTGAAAACGGTCCATGATCGGCTGCCCCAAGAGTTCCTCCGGCGAGTGGGCTCCGAAGAGCGTCGCCGCAGCCGAATTCAGGTAGGCAAAGCGGAGATTGGTCTGTATGAAAATACCATCCGGCGCGTTTTCCACCGCTATCCTGAAACGCTCCTCGCTTTCACGCAACGCGTTCTCTGCGTTCTTCCGTTCGGTGATATCGTCGAAGTATTTCAGGTTTGAAAACGTGCCGTCTTCATTTTCCAGCGGAGTGCTGCACACATCGTAGGTGCGTCCGGTCTTCTCGTCGGTCCACTGCCGATGGAGGCTCTTTCCCGCAAAAACCTCCTCATTCCCGCAGGGTATACACGGTGAAGATCTGCCGTCAAAATAATCGTAGCACTTTCGCCCTTCTATCGGCCCGAATTCACGATAGAGAGCAGGATTCGCGTACTGAATCTCGAAGTCGGGGCCGACGATGCACGCACCGCGATCGAAGGCAGCCAGGAGCGTCAACAGCCTGTCCCCCCGATGCTTCCTCCCGCCCGCTTCCGGCTCCAGTGCGCCAACGCATCGGCGATCGGCCGATAGCCCGCCACCCGGCTCATCGCCCCCGTGTTGTCTATTGCTCATAGGAGAGTGCCCTCACGCTCGTTTCGCCCCGTCGGATCGTCGAAGGCCTCAAGTCACTTTTCATTCATTTGCCCAAGGTTCTCTCGGGCATGCTCCGGGAGTAGACAACCCCGGAATTCGGTTCCCATCTGTACAAAGAATCCACGGACACACCGCGACATCACAGAGGTTTTTCCGCGTCGAGATCGCTTTCTGGAAAGCTCGGAATGATCGAAAGAGTCGGATTTCCGGTTCCACACTCCTCCACACGGACGATGACGTCAGCCAGTGCCGAGGGTCCGATATGAAGTATACATAAACACTATGGCCGTCCATGTCAAACGCTCTCGACGGAAGATCGGAGTAACCGGAACAATGAGGGACTTGAACCGATCGAACGGTTGGCCGGCCGCCCTGCCCGTCGTGATGGCCGCCCGAATCGCCACCGCGCGCACCTCAAGCGTTAAGCAGGCTTTCTCGCATGAGGAACGCTCTTATATAATACTCAAAATTTACATACAGCGCCAGTACCCTTTTGATGGGCCATCTCGTCCGGCCCTTCTGCCGCCCCCTCGAACCTGGACATAATAACTCATTTTACCTGGAGTGTGGTTATAATTTTACACTGGAAGGCACTGTGGTCTTCGTTCATCGGGAGGAAGGCGGTCTTCGGGTGCGATGCCAGCCTTGAACGGTTGGGGCGCGAAGCTTTCGACGGCGCGGCAATAGACCGCTAGTACACGCGGGCGGAAATTCGGCACTCGTTTTGGTGGGCACGATAAAACCGTGCCCACCCTACCAAACGGCTGGCACTGTAGGGTGGGCACGCCTTCTTGTGCCCACCGGTACTGGTCAGGGACTTCTGCCGTCCTGTACTAGGACGATACGGCGCTGGGCACAAGGGTGATCCTCGGCGCCGCCTTCACGGGATTGTCGTCGACCAGCAGGACGCAACCGTAGGTTTCTTCCAATACCTGATAGGTCAACACCTCGGTGGGCGATCCCAGGCTGACGATCCTTCCCTCTTTGAGGAGCAGGAGGCGGTCGGCGTACATGGCCGCGAGGTTCAGGTCGTGAGAGACCATGACAACGGTCGTCCCGTTTTGTTTTCTGAGTTTTTCCATGAGTTCCATGATGTTGATCTGATGGGCCAGATCGAGCGAAGCGGTGGGTTCGTCGAGCACAATGACCCGCGGTTGCTGGCAGACGGCCCGGGCAATCAAGACCCGCTGCCGTTCTCCGGTGCTCAGCCGATCGAGTTTTCGCAGGCCGAATGCCGTCACACCGGTGAAAGACATGGCTGCTTCGGCGATTCGAACGTCCTCGGCGCTCTCCACGCCCAGGAGCCCCAGGTGGGGTGAGCGGCCCATGAGCACGACCTCCGCGGCCGTGAAGGGAACGTCGGCGGGTTGCGTCTGGGGCACCGCCGCCACGAGGCGGGCCAGGGCCTTCCGCGAATGATCCCGGAGGGGACGCCCAAAGATCTCGATGCCGCCGGTTCCGGCGCGCACCGCGCCTGAAATCGCCTTGACGAGGGACGATTTGCCCGAACCGTTGGGACCGATGACGATGAAAAATTCTCCCTCCCGTACGGAAAAAGAGACATCGTGCAGGATCGTTCTCTTTCCGTAGGACAGGTTGAGCCCTCGAATGTCGATTGCGGGAATCATCTTCGGGACCTCGCGAGAAGGAAGATGAACAGTGGAGCCCCAATGGCGGCCGTGACGACTCCCACCGGCATCTCTCCGTGCGAGGGGAGAGATCTCGCCAGGAGATCGCAGAGGACCAGGTACGCGGCGCCACCAAGGATACATGACGGGATCAGCAGCCGGTGGTCCGGCCCGAAAAGGAGGCGGAGCACGTGGGGCACCACCAGCCCCACGAACCCCAAAGGCCCCGAATGGCAGACCGTCGCGCTCACCATGAAGGAAGTGATCCCGACGAGAGCCATGGGGATGAGACGCACGTTCACCCCCATGTTGGCCGCCATCTCCTCGCCCATCAGGAGAAGGTTCATGGGCCGTGCGAAGAAGAGCAGCAGGATGAAACAGGGAACCGTCATCATCGAGAGCACCCGGATCTGGATTCCATCCGTTGTCGAAAGGTCCCCCATCAACCAGAACAGGATGTTGTGGAGTCGCGCATCCTGCGTCATGGAGACGAGGAACATGATGACGGAAGAACAGAACGCATTGACCATGACTCCCGCCAGGATGAGGGAATCTCCCTTCATGGCCGAACGTCCGGACACGATAACAAACACGAGCAGGAGAGTGGCCATGCTCCCCGCAAATGCCAGACCCGCCACCCCTGGAAACCGCGGCAGGCCAAGGAGTATGCCCATGATGGCGCCCACCGCCGCGCCGCCCGAGACCCCGAGGACATACGGCTCGGCGATGGGGTTTTTGAGGAGCGTCTGAAAAACCAGGCCTCCAAGCGAGAGCGCCGCACCGACCAGGGAAGCCAGGACAACCCGGGGCAGACGGATGCGCCAGACGATGCTCGCCAGGATGGAATTCGGATCTCCGATGCCCGTGAGCACGTTGATCGCTCCCCGAAAGGTTCCGCCCGCCGACCCCAGGGAAAGCCCCAAGAGGACGCTCAGAAGCAGCGCCGCCGCCAGCAGGAGGCAGACACCGGGAATACGTTTCGTTGCGGATGGAATCATGTCTCAATACAGCTCGGGGTGAATCAGTCTGGCCAGAATCTCGAGACCCTCGACCAGGCGCGCCGTGGGCCGGTCGAAAAGATTCGAGTCCACCAGGAAAATCCGTTCGTTTCTCACCGCGGGCACGTTCCGCCATTCCCGCCATGCTTCCAGTATCGGCTCGAAAGCCTGTCCCCTGGCCATCGATGTGACGAGGATGACGTCGGGTTGCAGCGTCAGGACCTGCTCGATGCTGAAACGGGGATACGGGATGGGACCTTCCGCCAGGTTGCGCCCCCCCGCCACAACGATGAGTTCATCGATAAAGGTCCGGCTCCCGGCGGATACGATGGGGCTGATGCCGATTTGAAAGAACACGCCGGGCCGATCTGAAGCCTTCGCCACACGGGACTTCACCCGCTCGATTCTCGTTTCCATGTCGGCAGCCAGTTCTTCCGCCCGCTTTTCCGCATCGAGCAGCCGGCCGATTTCACAAATGGCGTCCACGACGGAATCGAGGCTTCTCGGGTTCACGACGTACACCGGGATTCCAAAGGACCTCAGCCGTTCCATCCCATCGGGCAGGTTTTCGTCCTTGACGGCAATGCAGAGATCCGGCGCCAGGCTCACGATTCTCTCAATGTCCGGGTGGAGGAATGCGCCGATCTTGGGCAGGCGACCGGCTTCCGCCGGAAAATCGCAGAGTTCGGTCACGCCGGCCAGCCGGCAGCCCTCGCCAAGGGCGAACACGATTTCCGTGACGCTCGGCGCCAGGGAAACGATGCGGTTCGGACGCCCGGAAATCGATGTCGCACCGGCGGATTGGGCGCAACGCGATCCAGCGCCGCACCGGCCGGTAGCCGCCGCATCCAATCCCATGCCGGCAATTGCGAAGAGAGCGAGGATGACCATCGCTCCGCCTTTTCGAACCAACCGCCGCATGGCCATATCTCCTCGTCCTCGGCGCATCAGAATATCGCGGCGAGAATCCATACCCCGTCCCGGTCCGTCAATCTTCTTCGGATTCCTTCAGTTGAAACCTGACGGGAACGAGCACCTTGCAGACAACCAGCCTGCCGTCGAGCTTCGCAGGGACGAACGTTGAACTCTGTAGCGCCCGTACAGCCTCGTCGTCAAGTCCATACCCGATTTTTTTCACTACTTCAACGCGAACGGGCATACCCTGAACGTCGATCGTCACCTGCAGAACGACCGTCCCTTCTTTCCCCAGTTCTCTGGCCACGGGCGGGTACTTCGGAAGGACTTTTCGCAGGAATGCCGGCCCGTTGGCGGACCCGAGCTTCGCCTCGACGGTGCCACCGCCGGAAGAACTCCCGCCGCCGCCGGGTCCGACGCCAAAGACGTTGCCACCTCCGGGATTCCCCCCGGAATCCGTTTCCTTCGAAAGGGATGTTCCCTTGCCCCCTTCGCTTTCCACCGTTCCGCTCCCTCCCGACTCCAGGACGGGCACTTCCGGCTTCGGGCAGACGCTCTCCGGCGAACTCCGCGACGCTGCCGCTTTCCCGTTTTTCACCTTCTGCAACGTTTTCCCGGATGCCCTTTCAGCTTTCTTCTGCTGAATCGGCGCCGCCTCCGCGGGCTTACCCTCCTTCCGGACACTCTTGGACGGCTCGGGATTCCGGACGAGAGGGACCGCGTTTTCCACGGAGCGGCGGTCCAGGGATTCACCGATTCCGCATCGGTCCTTATCGGGAGAGGCGCCGCCCGGTCCCGCTCCAATCTTTTCCCCCGCGCCCGCGGGGCTCTCCCCTCCGAGTGTGACCAGCGAGACGTTCAGACACCGATCCGCCCCGGGCCGCTTGTGAGGCAGAGCCGCCGTCAGCAGGCTGAAGAAAACGACGTGGAGCAGGGCGGAAATGACGAGGTACGGCCAAATCCTCGTGTTTTCGAAGTGACTCGACCGGAGGCAACTTCCACAGTCTGTCCCTGAGAACATGTCCAAAGAATTCATTCCTTGCCGCCCCAGCTCAACGCTGCAAACGTTTGCCGGCTTCTCTCGCGTTTCCGGCGTGGCTCACAGGAACCACGACCGCGCCTTTCCTGCATTCCTCGCAACGGGCCATCCTTGAACAGGAGTACTTGACGAACTTCATGCCGCACTCCTTGCACGTGACTTCCGTTTTCATATGCCGCGAACCTCCTTGCAGTCGGTTTAGGCGCCGCATGCCGGAAGAACCGAACGCGGCGCGGCGCACAGGCGACGGGACGCGGGCGCATCCGTCAGCGCCTCTTCCCGCCTTCGGCTTCCCGTTCTATCTTCTCTTTTGCCGCCAGCCCGTCCAGCATGGCGTCGAAGGCCATCTTCATCGCGACGGGCATATCGCCCGCGAGAGATTCCGTCCCGGACGGCTCAAGATCGCCTCCCGCAATGCTCCGGGACACGCCGGCGCACCACGGACGAAGGGTTTCCGGGATGGAAAGCTGTCCCCGTTCGAAGGCGTCGCTCAAAGCCATGGATGCTTCGAGGAAGGAAGCATATGGCGGCTGCATGAGGAGTTCCTCCATCCGGCCGAGACATTTCAAACGATCGCGCGCATCGGAGAAGTCCGCATACTTCCCACAGATTTCGTAGAGGTCGATGCCCCTTTCCTGCAACCTCCGAAACACGTTCCGGGGGCCGGCGACGCCGTTTTGCCGGTAAATCGCTTCCCTTACCCCGTCGTAGACCGCCCTGGCAATGAGTTCCCCCATTTTGCAGTGTCCCCCGGTATTGTCGATGGGACGCCCGGTTCCCTCGACCACGATCGTTTCGTCCGTTCCCGTGCCGGTGGCCTGCAAAGTGCGCGGGGAATAGGAACTCCGGATATCGAGATCCTGAAGGGCCGCGGTCTTGGCCTCGGTTGCGGTGACGATGGCCCTGGTCCTGGCCCTGGCGCTGAGCTTCATGTTGGTGAGGAGAAGAACGTTGATGGTGCCCGGCTCATAGAAGAGCCCCGCGTCCGCCGAAGTGCGGAGAGCGTTGCCGGCCACGCCCGCGGTCACGAGCGCCCAGGCTTCCATGTCCCTGAATCGGGCTTTTTGGGTCGAGAGGTTGCCCATATCCGCGCCGGTGAAGAGAAAAGAACTGTTCGTCTTCGTCTTGCGGATCGCTTTTAAGGCGTGGTTCCGCCATCGGTCGAGACCGAGGGAATGCCCGAGATTCCAGCAGGGAGGCGGGAAATAGTGATTGCCGACGGTGAGGATGCCCTTTCTTTCGCCTTCGAGCGTGGAAGTCACCCGCATGGGCCGGCGGAATTCGATGATGAGGGTCTTGTTGGGAAAATCGAAGATGGCCGTCTCCTCCACTTGGGCGGAGCGCACGTAATCCAACGGGATTTCGACGGGGCTTGTCCGGATGAGTTTCTCTTCGAGAACCCGATTCCGCTCCCGGGCGAATTCTTCGCTGTAAATCGTCGAGGCGAGCCACGCAACGAAGCGGCCCGAATTCACCGAGGCACGGCACGCGAGTTCGCACGGGAAATCAAAAACCTTCCCCTCGCGCACCGCGTCCACGTCCTTCCATCCCGGCCGCGACAGGAGATCATCCACGGCCTGCCGATTCCCTCCACAGCGATAGATCACCTGGGGATCGAATCGTTTCCATTCATCGAGGGTCATCTCTACGGCTCCGCCCATCCTGCCGGTTTGCGGCGGAATTCCCCCGGCGGCGCGGATGAAGTCGTTTTGAAAGGAATCGTCTCCCGGAGTCATTACCGCGTCGTCTCCCATCAGGCGCAGAACCCTTTTTCTCTCGCTCGCCGGGATCTTGCCCGCCTTCCGGGAGATGAGCCGGAGGTCCCCTTCGATGCTCTCGACCATTTCCTCCGCTTCGGCCCTCTTATCGAAAACGGCTCCCAGTATGCGAATGTTGCGATAGAGGTCCGAGAACGAATGGGACTCCAGTTCCACGATCTTGCACGGTTGGCCGGCAAAGCGATCCCGCACCTCGCCTTGCAGCGGCGTCGCGAAAATCATATCGGGATGGAGCGCTTCCACCCGGGCAAGCGAGGGGGCGAGGAAACCGCCCACGATCTCCTTTTCAGCGGTTTCGCGCGGCGACCCGTCGTAACAGGTGAGACCCGCAACGCTCTCCCCCGCGCCCAGTCCGAAAAGAATCTCCGTCAGGGACGGCGATAGAGAGACGACCCTTCGCGGCTTTTCCTCCAGCACGATCTGCCGGCCGCTGGAATCCACAAAGCTGAGGGGCCAGGCGGCCGCCGCACGGGCGCAGCCCAGCAGAACCGCAAAAACGATGGCTGCGGCAAACAGTCTCTTCGTCGACAGATTGATTTCGTACAAGCAGATGCCTCCCCTCAAAAGCGCGCCTCGATTCCCGCCCGAAAAGTCCGCCCCGGCATGAGGTACCCGTCGACGAATGCATAATTGTTGTCTCCGATGTTTTCGACGGCCAGAAAGAGGTTGTAGTGATTGACGGGACGAACCGAGAGCCTCGTCGAGAAAACCGCAAACCCGTTCTTTTCTATGGCCCTCGTGTAAGTGGGAGACGAGTAGTTCCAGTCCTGCTGTTCTTCATCTCCGGTGTAAAAGCCCGTGAGGAGCAGCGTCACCTTCCGCCCGATCCCGATCTCCAGTCCTCCCGTGAGATCCCACAAAGGAACGTAAGGAATGGTGTCGCTCTGCAAAACGCTCTGGTAGGAGGGATCCTTCAGCTCCCTCTGCGTGTAATACACCACGTCCACGAAGGGTTTGACACTGAACGGCCAATCGCTGACCGTGAAAGACATCTTGTAGCTCAGGCTTCCTTCGATGCCCGAATACACGGCCCCCCCTACGTTCTTATAGGTGGTCCAGGTACAGTCGCCATTCACGCACACCGGGAACCCGCCCGAAATTCGGTCGTTGAAATCCGTGTAAAAGAAATCCAGGGCACCCTTGAAACCCTTGACGGCGACTTCCGCCCCCACGTCGTAGGTGGTGCTGGTTTCGGGTTTGAGATCCGGATTCCCGACAATTTTCAGGTAGGTCCCGTGCGAGTAGCGTCCCGCGAGTTCATCCGCGGCGGGAGCGCGAAATCCGGTGCCCACGGAAAAACGGCCGGTCAGCCAATCCCACGGGTTGTAGGTCATCCCGGTCCGCCAACTCGCATGCGAGAACTCCTGGCTTTTCGAGAGAGTCTGGAATCCTTCCGACGGGGTTATGCTTTCATCAAAAATGTCGTAGCGAACCCCTGCAAGGAACGTGAGATCCCTCCATTTGACCTTCTCCTCGGCAAACACGGCAAAGTTGTCGTAGCGGCTGTCCGGGCTCCAGGCGGAGCCTCCCGGCGAAGTGAAGGAATCGACCGAGATCCGATCCCAGTCGAATCCCAGGAGAAGGCGTCCGAGCGAGGTTGTCGGAATGCCGACCTGGGTGCGGGTTCCCTGGGTTTTCGCTTCCGTCGTGGCGGATGAATAGCCGTAGGAGGCCAGGGGATACTCCCACTCGTTTCGATCCAGCACGTTGTAATAGCTGATGCGCCAATCCACCCCCCAATCGGGTGCGCATCCGTCGTAGTCGATGGAGCCGTAGCCCCTGAGGATGTTCTTGGAATCCAGCAAATCCGGCGCCGCGTAGGAGGGGTTCGGGGTCCCCACGTCCCACGCATGGAAGTAGTTGCCCACCGCGAAGAAGGAATGATTCGGATTCGGCGCGGCACGAAGGCTCAAGGAATAGGCCTCGTCGTTGTAGCCCGTATTCTCGACCGCCTTTCCGTTCCCGGCCGAGTAGGTTCCCTGCGAAATGGATCTCCCCGTGAGAGAGAATCCGACTTTGTCGTTCAGGAGTCCTCCCGAAACGCCGGCCCGGCCTTTCAGGTCGTTCCAACTCCCGTACTCGACGCCCGCCTCGCCCGAGACATCTCCCTTGCCCTTCCGCGTAATGACGTTGACCACCCCACCCATGGCTGCCGACCCATAGACAACCGATCCCGGTCCCTTGACGATTTCCACCCGCTCCACGTTTTCGAGGGGGATCGCGGCTATATTTCCCGTGCCCGCCCGGTGGCCGTCGATGAGCAGCAGTACGTGCCCTTTTATGTCCGTACCGGTCGTGTCGCTCCGAAGCCCCCTTATGCTGATGGCCGTGAGAGCGCCGGTGTACTTCTGGAAATGCTCGGGCAGTTTCTCGATCAGGAGATCGGAAAGATCATTGGAGTAGGATTGTTCGATCTCTTTTCTGCCGATCACCTGGACGGGAACCGGCAGTTCTTTTACCGGGGTGGGAACTCTCGTCGCCGTGACGACGAGTTCCTCCATCTGTTTCGCCTCGACGGAGCCTGTTTTACCTTCATCTTGGGTTTTGGATTTTTCAGCGGATTGCATTGGACTGGCTTCTGTAGCGGCGGCAGAAACATCTTCGGCGGCGATGGCCTGATGGCCGCCAACAACAAGACAGACAAGAAGCATTGCAACTGGAACGATCTTCCACATAGCGCCTTCTCTCCCCCCTCGGAGACGATCAAGGTTTCTCCGTCGACAAGGTCTCCTGGCTTTCGATCATCCTGACAACCGCGCCTTCCCATAGTGTTTTCGTCACAACAGTGGCATTCAGCGGTTCTCGTCACGATCACAGTCGCGGGGCGGCGGAAGATTTGCACTTCCTTCCCTTGCATCGGCGGAACGGATTGTGATTGCTACCTCCCTGGTTCTATGGCCAAAAAAAAATCCCTAGAGCCGAAACTCTAAGGATTGCACCCTGGTTTACTTAATCCTTCAGACGTTCATCGGGCTTTCCACGCGCCGATTGTACGTACGGCATCAGGCAGGTTTTCTGACTCACGGATCTTCCTACTCTCCAAGCCTTCCCATCCCGCTCACGCAGCACAGTGGCATTCTTGGATTTCGTCCCCGTTCACAGCGGCGGGACCGCTCCCGGTTCACACGGGATTCCCTATTAAGCCATTCAGCGCCTGATCGTCTATTCAGTTGAAGTCGTCCCTGGCAATAGCCGAAGTAGACGACTCCCGTCAAGTCCGGAATTTCCTCATATGAAATGGTTCACAAGCTCATATCGTGCAGAATCACTGCAAATTCTCGCTCGATCGAACCAGTACTGCAACGAGGCTTCCGGTAGGATGGGCAAAAGCGAGAGCGTTGCCCACCGGATAAAACGCTCGCCCCGTTGCGGTGGGCAGGATAAGGCCCTGCCCACCCTACCCTGGAGCGTCTTTTTAGACACCCCCAAAGAGTTCCGGAAGTGCCCGGTTCTCGTTCGAGAGCTAATGAGTGGGACGATGATAGGGTGGATACGGGCTATAGACGTCCCCGTTGTAATCCCACGGGGGCTGATCCGACGACGTCTGCCCCGTAGTGCCCATTCCGGCGCATCCGAAGGAAACAAAGGCAAGGATCAAAAGCCCCGCGACAAATACTCGTTTCACAATCTCGTTCATTTACGCCTCCTGACCACCCCTCGATGCGGCTCGCCACCGCAGTATATCACATCACCAACTGTTACAGGCTGTGCGGAGAACACACGGGTTGCCGAAAACAACGCCGCCGCAACACGCCCTGTCACAAGTTATTGCAGGGGTGTGAACGGGTCAAGTGCCCGCGGCAGCCGGAGCATTCCATCCTGCCAGGGCGGACGAGCCGAACTCTCGCCCGACCTCGAAAGCCCGGCGATTGACTTCGAGAGCGCGAGCGGGAAGAACTCTCTTCAAGGCTTCCTGCCAGCCCTTTTCGGAGACCGGAAGCAGGCCGGTTCCCGCAAGCATCCCAACCATGACGATGTTGGCCGTCCTCTCAGAACCCGCTTCCCGCGCCAGGGCGGCCGTGTCCGCCCATATGAAGCGCCCCGCCACGATCTTCACGCTCTCGCGGAGCGTTTCCAGGTCTGGATAGACGCTCTGACCGATGGCGACGGTAAAGGGGACCACGGGCACGGAACTGGCGATGACGACGCTCCCGGCGTGACACTTGGGGACGGCCCTCGCCGCTTCGAGCGGTTCGAAAGCCATCAGGATATCCGCTTCGCCGTCCGCGATGGTCGGGCTGAAAACGTTCCCCGCCACGACAGACGACTCCACGACCCCGCCTCGCTGGGCCATCCCGTGAATCTCGCTCATGGTCACGGGAATCCCTTCCTCCAGGACCGCTTCCCCCACGAGCCGCGTGGCGAGCAGAGTCCCCTGTCCTCCGACCCCCGTAAAGAATATCCTCAGGGCCTGGAAGCCCTCTTTCGACACCTGCGCCATCTTCATCTATCCCCTTTGCTCTCGTCGATTCGCCTCGGCTTGATGGACTTGCACGTTTGCGCGCACAAGCTGCACCCGCTGCAAAGCGCCTGGTTGATCCGAATGCAGGTTTCCCCCGCCGCCGTCGTTTCGAGGTAGAAAGCGGGACATCCCAGTTCTTCCAGACACCGCTTGCACAAATCGCAGGAAGCGTCGACCTCGAAGGTCACCTTCACCTGCTTTCGCAGCATGCGGTTTTCGAAGAGCGGGCAAGGACTTTTGGCAATGAGCACCGAAACCCCCGGTTCCTTCATGCCTTCTTTCAGTTCCTGCAAAACGGTCTGCATCTTTTTCATCTGCAGGGGATTGACCGTGACCACTCGCTGCACCCCGCATCCCCGGACGACGCTCTCCACGGTCACCTTCGGCTGCACCTTCCCCGCGGGAGAGAGTTCCACCCCCGGATGGGGCTGATGGCCGGTCATGGCGGTGGTTCCGTTCTCCAAAATGACGAGCAGGAAGCGGGCTTCGTGGGAAACCGCGTTGATGAGGGCCGGAATGCCCGCGTGAAAGAACGTGGAATCGCCGATGAAAGACACCACGGGCCGATCCAGGACCTTGCTGAAGCCGCCGGACGTGGCGATGCCGGACCCCATGCAGATGAGGAAATCGGCCATGCGGAGCGGGGGCAGTACCCCCAGGGTGTAACAGCCGATATCGGTCGGATAGACGGCTTCGTCCCCGAAGACCTTCCTGACCGAATAGTAGCTCGCCCGATGGGGACACCCCGGACAGAGGGTCGGGGGCCGCTGGGGCAGTTGAGGGGCGGCGAACGTCGCGGGCGGCTGGTACGGAACGCCGAAACAGGCGCTTGCGGCCTGCTTCACCTTCACGGCGTCGAGTTCGAAGGCGCGCGGAATCAATCCCGGCCCCTTCCCCGAGACCGCTACCGCAAGGCCCGCCTCCTGGGCTTCTATTTTTACCGCTTCCTCCAGGAACGGGTCCAGTTCCTCGACCACGAGCACCCTGTCCAACCCGGTCAGGAACTTCCGGATGAGAGCCTTGGGATAGGGATTGGTGAAACCCAGCTTGAGGATCTTCACGCGCTCTTCGATCCCGAGGTCGTGGACGGCGTCCAGCACGTAAAGATACGACACGCCGCTCGTGACGATGCCCCACTTCCCCTGGCCGGAGATGGTGTTGAAGGGGCTCCGCTCCGCCTCCGCCTGCATGGCGGCGATCTTATCGAGGAGAGCCAGGCGCAGCTTTCGCCCCACCGCGGGGATCACCACCAGGTTGAAGGGGTCTTTTGTGAACGCCCCCTTTGGCGCTTCGGAGGGAAGATCCCCGAGAGCCACCGGCGCGCGGCAGTGGTTGACCCGCGTCGTGGTGCGGAGCATGCACGGGATGTGAAATTTCTCCGATAGATCCAGTCCCGCAAGGGTCATCTCCTTCGCTTCCGAAGGCGTGGACGGCTCCAGCATCGGCACGCCGGCCACCTTGGCGAAGTAGCGAGTGTCCTGTTCGTTCTGGCTCGAATGGAGGGAAGGGTCGTCGGCCACCACGATGACCATGCCGGCCTTCACTCCCACGTAGGCGAGCGTCATGAAGGCGTCGGCGGCCACGTTGAGCCCCACGTGCTTCATGGCGCAGAGGCTCCTCACACCCGAGATGGCCGCGGCGCACGCCGTTTCCACCGAGACCTTCTCGTTCACCGAGTATTCCGCATAGACGCCGGCTTCCGGCGCGAGTTGATAGAACCGGTCGATGATTTCCGACGAGGGGGTTCCGGGATAGGCGGCCACAAAGCGGACGTTGCCCTCCAGAGCCCCTCGGACAATGGCTTCATTGCCCAAAAGCATCAGTTTCCTGCCGCTTTTGTGCGTCAGCAGTTCATGCATTCCAACCCTCCGTTGAAAGATCCTCCTATCGAGCATGCCCCAAGAGGCAAACGCGCCATCTCGAACGCCCTTCCCGCGAAGGCGGAAATCCTGCCCCGTCTCAATGCCTGCACGGGCAGGCCTTCTTCAAGGTCTTTCCGGCCCTCCGATTTCGCGGGAGCAACGCGTATGGGCAACTCTTTCAAGACGCTTGCGGGCGTCGTGCTAATCCTCGGATGAATCCGATTCCTTCCCCCGCAGGTCCACGAACAGCTTCACGGCTCCGCCTTCCCTCGCGAGAGAATCATGTTCGACCAGCTTGATCCGAGGCGTTATGCCGATGAAACTGGCCACCTTGCGGCGCATGGCCTCCACGAGCGCGCGCTGCTCGCGCATCTTGTCGTAGAACAGCCGTTCGGTCACCTCCACGTGGATGGAGAGATCGTCCTTGTGGCCGCGCCGAGTCGCCACCAGTTGATAGACGGGCCGTTCCCCCTTGACCTGCTGCAAGATGTCGCCGATCCTCTCGGGCGTGATGTTGATTCCCTTGATGATCACCACGTCGTCGCACCGCCCGCGAATGCGGCTGATGCGTTGGAAACTCCTCCCGCACGGGCACGAACCGGGCAGGATGCTGCAGACGTCGCCGGTCCGGTAGCGAATGACGGGGAAGGCTTCCTTGGCGAGCGTCGTGAGGACCAGTTCTCCCTCTTCGCCGGGATCGAGGCGCCTGCCCGTTTGCGGATCGACGATCTCCGCGTAGAAATGGTCTTCCTGGAGGTGCATCCCGTTCCGCTCCAGGCATTCTCCCGCGACCCCCGGCCCCATGACCTCGCTTATGCCGTAGTTGTCGGTGGCCTTCACGAAAAGCCGCTCCTCGATGTGACGGCGCAACTCCTCCGTCCAGGGTTCTCCGGCGCAGACGCAGTACTTGAGGGAGAGTTTCTTCGCGTCCAGGCCGATTTCCGCCACCCGATCGGCGATGACGGCGGCGTAGGAGGGGTTCGAGGTGAAGACCGTGGTCCTGAAATCCTGCATGATCCGGATCTGCCTGTCCGTTCTTCCCACCGAAGTGGGCAGCACGGACGCCCCGATCCTTTCCGCTCCGTAGTGGATTCCCAGGCCTCCCGTCAGCAGCCCGTAACCGAAGGCCACCTGGATCACGTCGTCCTGAGTCACCCCCGCCGCGCTCAGTATCCGGGCGACCAGGTTGCTCCACGTCTTGAGATCCTGCCGTGTGTAGCCCACCACGCGCGGGTTTTCCATGGTCCCCGAGGAAGAATGCACCCGGACCACCTCCCGCAGCGGCACGGCGAACATTCCATAAGGGAAGCTGTCGCTCACGTCCCGGCTGGTCGTGAAGGGCAGGCGTTCCAGGTCCTTGATCTCGGTCAGATCGTCTTCCGGCCTGAAATCCATCTCCTTGAAAAGACGCCGGTAGAAGGAGACGTTCCTGTAAACCCTGTTCAAGGTGGACTGCAGCCGCTCGAGTTGAGTCTGCTGAAGTTCGTCCCGTGACATGCATTCCATGTCGGGTTCCCAGATGGGCATGTCGGCTTCCCTTTCTCTACCCGGGTGTTCGTGAGAAATTCGCCATGATTCCCAACCGCCGTACGACTCCGGCCGTCCGGCGTCATGCGTCCCAAATCTGCCGGGAGCCCTTGCCGAGGTAGGCCCTCTGGACCTCCCGGTGTTCGAGGAGTTCGCTTCCCTCCCCCTGCAGGACCACCTTGCCGGTTTCGAGCACGTATCCGCGGTCGGCAATCTGGAGGGCCGCCCGCGCGTTCTGCTCGATGAGGAGAATCGTCCGGCCCTCCCGGCGCAATTCTTCGATGATCTTGAAGATCTCCTTTATCACCAGGGGCGCGAGGCCCATGGACGGCTCGTCCAGGACCAGGAGGTTCGGCCGTGACATGAGCGCCCGGCTGATGGCGAGCATCTGCTGTTCGCCTCCGCTGAGCGTTCCGGCAAACTGGCGGCGCCGTTCTTTCAGGATCGGAAACCGGCCGAACATCAACTCCATGTCTTCGCACACCTGCCTCCCGTTCCGCCTGTGGATGAATGCCCCCATTTCGAGGTTCGTTTCCACGGGCAGGGTGGCAAACACCTGCCTGCCTTCCGGCACGAGGGCGATCCCCTTTCGGACGATCTCCTCGGGAGGAAGACCGGCAATATCCACGCCGCCGAATTCGATCTTTCCTTTCTCCGGCTTCACCAGGCCGCAGATCGTGCTGACGAGCGTGCTCTTTCCGGCCCCGTTCGCGCCGACAAGGGTCACGATCTCTCCCGAGCGGACGTGGAGCGAGACGCCCTTGAGGGCGTGGATGCCGCCGTAGTAGGTGTGGATGCTCTTCACGGTTAACATCGGACTTCGACTCTTCGCTCCCGTTCGGGATCATTTGCGCCCGCCGCGCGGGCGGTCCCAATGCTCGCATGCCGTTTCGGCGCCATGAAACGCCGCTCACCTCCGCCGCGGACGCAGTTTACTCCAAATGGCCGTCAAGTTCTCAAGGAAAATCGTGCCGGACCCGTTTCATCAGACGGGGCATGACGCCTCGAATGCCTTTTCTCCTCTTCCGTTACCCTCTCAGGTTTCTCCGAGGTAGGCCTGGACCACCGCCGGGTGATCCTTGATTTCACGCGGGGTTCCGGTCGCGAGCCGTCTTCCGAAATTCAACACGAGGATGCGCTCTGAGATGTCCATGATGAGGTTCATGTCGTGTTCGACAAGCATGACCGTGATCCCTTTCCCGCGGATGCGCTGGATCAATTCCCCGAGTTCCTCGGTTTCGCGCATGTTGAGGCCGCCGGCGGGTTCGTCCAGGAGGACCAGGCGGGGTTCGGTGGCGAGCGCGCGGCCGATTTCGAGGAGCTTTTGCTTCCCGAGGGGGAGCGTGCCCGCAAGGAGGGCGGCGGCGGCGCCGAGGCCTATGAAATCGAGAAAGGATTCCGCGGATTCCCGTATCGCCTTTTCCTCGCGGCGCATGGCGGGAAAGCGAAGCCCGGTTCCGATGAAGCCGCTCCGGGTTCGGGGGTGCCTCCCCAGCATGATGTTTTCGAGAACGGTCATGGACTTGAAAAGCGCCACGTGCTGGAAGGTGCGCGAGACGCCCGCCGCGGCGATGCGGTGCGGCGGCAGCCCAGTGATCCGCCCTCCCTGGAAGAAGACGTCGCCGGAAGTCGGGGCGATGAGACCGCTTATGCAGTGGAAAAGGGTCGTCTTTCCCGCGCCGTTGGGGCCAATCACGGCCTGGATGATCCCCGGCGGGACCTTGTAGGAGACGTCGTGAAGCGCTGTCACGCCTCCAAATTCCATGCGGATCTCACGCAACTCCAGGATGGCCGGAAGGGCCTTGTCGCCGTTCTCTTTCATGGCTGTCCGTCTTCGATGGGAGCGATGGGCGCGCGGCGGGAACCCATCAGCTTCGGGATGAGCGAGACCAATCCGCCGGGCAGGAACAGCGCCACCGCTAGCAGGATGGCCCCGTAGACCAGGATTTCGAAATCGGCGAAGACCTGGAGCCATTCATTTCCGACGAAGGTCATCAGCACGGTTCCCAGCAGCGCGCCCCAGAGGCTCTGCATTCCGCCGACCATGGCCATCATCATGAAGCGGAAGGACCACATGAGGTTGAAAGAACCCGGGTTGAGGCATGTGACGTAATGGGTGTAGAGGCTTCCGCCCAGCGCGGCCAGCACGGCGCTCAGGACAAACACCCGGACTTTGTAACGGGCCGTGGGAACGCCCATGGCTTCGGCCGCCTTCTCCTCTTCATGAATGGCTCGGAGCGCCCTGCCCATGCGGGAGTGAATGACGTTGAAGCAGAAGAGGAGCGCGAGGAAGACGAAGGCCCACACCAGGTAGTACCACGCGACCTCACTGGTGAATTTGAAAGTTCCGATGCGCAGGCCGGGTATATCGACCATGCCCGAAGGACCACCCGTGAGCGCCGCTTCCTCCCCGAGGACGATGTGGACGATGACCCCGAACCCGAGGGTCGCCATGGCAAGATAGTGGCCCTTCAGCCGCAGGGCCGGCATCCCCAGGAGCCATGCCACCAGGCCCGAGAGGAACGCTCCGACCGGCATGGCCGCCCACGGATTGAAACCGTACCGCGAGGTGAGGATTCCCGAGGTGTAGGCGCCGATTCCGAAAAACGCCGCCTGAGCGAGGGAAATCTGGCCCGTATATCCCATGAGCATGGATAGCCCGAGGCAGACCATGCAGAAGATCCCCGCGAAGATCATCACGTCCACGTAGTGGGAAACCACCTTGAACGGCTTCACCGCCCAGGGAAAGGCCGCAATGAACGCCACCGCTCCCAGGAAGATGCACCAGTCCTTTTTGCTCATGTCCGGCAAAACCCTTTCGTTCCGTTTTCAATATTTCTTCAACTTTGCGGCTTCGCTGCTCCCGAAAAGACCCTCCGGCTTGAAGAAGAGCGCGAGCAGCAGGATGACGAGGGCCACCGCATCCTTGTAGCCCGACGAGATGTACCCCGCGCAAAACGATTCCGCAAGGCCGAGAATCACGCCCGCGACGAGTGCGCCGAAAAATTGCCCGAGTCCGCCAAGGACCGCCGCTCCGAACCCTTTCAGCCCGAGCATCGCCCCGCGGTCGTAGTCCATGAGCGAAACGGGCGTTATGACGACGCCCGCCGCCGCCCCGATGGCCGCGCTCAGCACAAAGGAGAGCAACACCATCTGGCGGACGGGAATCCCCGACATTCGGGCCGCCGTCGGGTTGTCGGCGCACGCGAGCATGGCCTTCCCGTAGACCGAACGGCGAAAGAAAAGAGTGAGGGCGATGACCACGAGAGCGCTCACGGCCACGATCCAGACCGCCTGGCGCTGTATCGCCGCCCCTGCGATCATGATGGGGCCGCCCGCGGTGAACGGCGCGAGGCTGTACGGGTCCTTGCCCCACCAGAGCATGGCGGAACCCTTGAGCAGAATGGACACGGCGAGCGTGATGATGATGAGCGAAAGGACGCTCGCGTTCCTCGCGCGCCGTATGACGAGCCGCTCCATGGCGAACCCCACGCAACCCGTCAACAGGATGGCCCCGAAGAAAGCCGCGTACAGGGGGAGTTTCAACGTTCCCGCGAGGAAGACGGCGAAGAGGCCCCCCAGCATGACGAACTCGCCCTGGGCCAGGTTGAGGACCTCGGTGACGTTGTAGATGATGTTGTACCCGATGGCCACCAGCGCGTAGATGACCCCGATGGTGATTCCGCTTATGGTGTATTGAAGTATGTCGGTTCCCAAGATGAATCCATTCCGGTCGGTCGACTGATGCCCGTGCACTTCAGCCGCAGACGCGTCCGCGGCCCTGCTCCGCCCCTTGAAAGCGCACGGTCCTCCCTCTCCCGGCAATACCGCCGGCTACAAGGACGAACGCACCATCTCTCCCGTTTCGGGTAAGAGGGAGCCCTTAGCTCGACACCATTGCCGCCGCACCCCCAAGGAGAGGCGAACACAAGCGTGCGCCCTTTCAAGAGATGCGGCCGGGAAACGCCGTTCCCTGCCGCATCTCGCGCATTTTACTCTGAAAAGCCTGGAAAGCTACAGAATAAATCGCCCCGCGGCCATTTCCTACTGGGCAAGAGCCCACTTGCCGTCTTTCACCACGACCATCTCCAGGTCGTCCTTGCTGAGACCGTTGTGGTCCTGCGGCGTGAAGTTGAAGATCCCGTGCATCCCCACGAAACCCTTCGTGCTCTCGACGAAATCCCTGATCTTGGCGGCATCGGGACCCACGGCCTTGAGGGCCGCCAGGGCGAGGCTCATCGAATCCCAGGCGTGGCCGCCGAAAGAGGAGATCGGTTCCTTGAAACGTGCCTCATAGTCCTTCGTATAGGCCATGATGACGGCCTTCTGCGGCTGGCTTTCGGGAAGAAGCGGCCCGACGTTCACGCGGGCGAGGGGGAGCAGGACCCCTTCGGCCGCCTTACCGGCGAGTTCCAGGTTCTTGAGGCTCCCGAAACCGTGACTCTGGAAGAGCGGCACGGAATCCATGCCGAGTTCCCGCCAGTTTTTCACCGCGAGAATCTGAGTCGGCCCGACGGACCAGTTGACGATGGCCTGGGGTTTGACACCGCGGATCTTGGTAAGCTGGGCGGAAAGATCCGTATCCTGGGGGCCGAAGCGTTCATCCGCAACGATGGTGATGCCGAATTCCGGAGCGAGCCGCAGGAACTCTTCGCGCGCGCTTGCGCCGTAACCGGTGGAATCCGTCATGATGGCGACCTTGAGCATCCCCTTCGACTTCATGTAGTCGAACATCTTGCCCACGACGTGCGCGTCCGAACCGGCCACCTTGAAGATCCATTTGCGGCTCTCGATTGGGGTGACGATCTTGTAGCTGGTGGCACACGAGATCAGCGGAACATGCGCTTCTTCGGCGACACCCAGGACGGCGAGGCTCTCGCCGCTGCGCGTCGGCCCGATGATGACGGGGACTTCATCCTTCTTGATAAGTTTTTTTACAGCCAGGTTGCACTTGGTGGCGTCGCTCTCGTCGTCATAGACGATCAACTCGATGGGGTGGCCGTTGATTCCCCCCTTCTTGTTGATCTCGTCGGCGATCATTTCAGCCGTTTTCTTTTCGGGTTCTCCCAGGAACGAACCGACCCCTGTGATGGAAAACACGGCGCCGATCTTGTAAGGCTGTTCGGCCGCCCGCGCGTTGGAATTCAACGCGAGACAGGCGAGAGATCCCAGAAAAACCGAGATCGCGACTGCGGCAAAGAGCCAATGCCTGGACCGTTTCATGACTGCTCCTCCTCTGATTATTCACTCCGATGCACCCCACGGGCCAAAAAAATAGCCGTGGTCGACAGAAACCACGGCTCTCCCAAAAAACGAAAGCCGCGGGCAGACGCTCATGCGGTCTGCCCGCGGCCTCAAAACCGAAAGGCGCGCAAATTACGGGGCAGACCGCCTCAAATAGCCATAATAGTAATACACGTACCCTTGGAACATCGAACAACCCGTGTCTTGACGTTGATTCATTGCCCGGCCGCGCCACCTGGAAACGGCCATTCCATACCTTCGCTAAGCGACACACTTTATAGTAAGCCGCCCGCTCCCGTGTCAAGGAAAAAGAACGCCCCTGCGTCCCCGTTCCCCGGCCCGCGCGGCGATTTTCCCTGGCGGGGATTCCCGCTTTGTGCTACTTAATTTCATTCGATTCAACGCCTGGGTGGCGGAACTGGTAGACGCAAGGGACTTAAAATCCCTTGGGCCTTGTGCCCGTGCGGGTTCGATTCCCGCCCCAGGCACCAATCTATGGGCGATGGTGGTTTTGTAAGGATGGCGCTGCGGCGTTTTTGTCCCCCATCTGTCCCCCATTTTTGAACGAAAGGCCCCAAAAACCAGAACCACCGAAGCAATGATCTGCTCCCGTGGCCGATCTCATTTCCGGGCAAAAGGGGTATCCGGAAAATAGGTTCTCGATCAGGAGGTGAGGTTAACGCGGATACCATGGCAGGAATGAGATGCAAGGCTTCATCTCTTTGAGAAACGCTTAGCAAGCTCCCTCAAAGAATCATCGCTTGGCCCGGGTCGATTAGTATCTCCTCTTCGCCCCAAGATTTTTCGATGTCTAGGCATGATGTCATCAGCATCTGAATTGAGCAGACATTTTACAATATCATCGATCATAGCAGAATCCAACATTCCTACTTGCGCTGCACAAGGGTCATTCTCCATATCTGCAATCTCATATACTTCATATAATTGAACCCATGTGTTCTTTTGGAAAAAAGCCTTCCCGGCAGCGATAAAATATAGACAGCGGTCGCTCATGCAGCCAGGTATTGCGGGTTTGTCTTTCTGTTGCGAAGTGGTCTTTACAAAAAGAGCGGGAACCTCACTACTTGGATTAGTGAGTAGGATAATTAACTTAGGGCTACTGTAGCCATCTTTAAACTGAAATTCCCTGTGGTGGTAGATATATCCACGCTGCACTAATCAGTCCCGAATATATTGTGCATTTCAGCGATTTCTTCCATTCTTTCCCTGGCTTCTTCGAAGGGCAAGCTATCAGGCATATCATCAAGTGCCAAAAGATAATCGATTTTCTTCTTCATACCCTTTTCTGCACATGTTTTTTGCCAAGGCTGATTAGGTAAATGACTAACCTCAACAATATCATCAGCTTTGGCCTCTGCGTATATTTCTGATATTTCTTCTAAGAGTCTCTTTTCCCGATTTGTAAAGTATTCGTCAGTGTATTCCCGTCTTGCTGCTATCTTCTGGAATTTATCGCCCGGCATCACCGCAATAGTAGCCTTTAGATCTGGCGGCATTTCATTGGAGATTTCCATAAAGAGAGCTACGGGGACTGGTCCTTTGTCCCAAGCAAAGTATTCCAAGCCAGTCACCGACTTCCCTGTTTCTTTGAAATGTTGAAAGTCCAAAAAATAAAGTAATTTCATTAGCTTTGTTTTGCCACAGAACTTTGTGTGCTGAACAAAGTAAAGTATAGCATTAAGAAGTTTTTCCCTGCGGTAGGTTCTGATCATCCCTGTAATCCCATTTTTTTGGAGCCTCATCTTTCTTATCGTCACTCTGCGATTGGAAGTCAATCTGATTCTTCGGCTTCTTCCTCCCTCGCAACACCTTGCTTCGTATCTAATCACAGGGTACGTTTCTGCCCAGACAGCGCGGGGGGGCACCACGAAAAATTTGACTGAATGGAGGACGGAATACCATTTTTAACGGGACACGGACCACGTTTTCTGCTACTGAACGGTGGGAAAGGATACCGGCGACTGAGGAGGCACACCATTCATGGCGGATGTTCCCAAAGAGAGATCGAACGAGGAGAGCGAGGCCCCTCGATTTTCCGCATGGGACTGGGAAAAGACGCCGGAACC
>Ga0209749_1000886_pt1 | contig 33179 bp, 31 predicted proteins | sample EPASupsiteSAE347_FD_187267 | JGI IMG/M metagenome (GOLD analysis project Ga0209749, IMG submission 187267) | Bioremediated contaminated groundwater from EPA Superfund site, New Mexico - Sample SAE3-47 (SPAdes) (version 2) | ecosystem: Environmental > Aquatic > Deep subsurface > Groundwater >...
GTAGCTTCGCGGAGTTTGGCTTGATTTTGATCAACAATATCCTTAATTTGCGCGTCATCAAGCGTTGCTATTTTTTGCCCGGCATCAACCGTCATTCCCTCATCGGTAAAAAGCCCGGTTATCCTGCCCGCCATCTTAAATCCGGGGTTTATCTCGGTAACTTCAACATTGCCGGAGAGTAAAATTTCGTTGCCGGATTCCTTGGTCTTCGCGTTTTTAAAAAAGATAAACGCGGCGGCAATTAACAAAATTATTATTAAAATCAATATTCCTTTTTTCATATGTTACCTCTCAGCGCCCCGATGTGCTTCGGGGCGGCTACCAGACTGCTTCGTTCGTTTATAGATGAATTTTTTGGATTTACCCCAAAAAATTCTACATCGCACGAGGGTGCGAGGGCGCGAGGGTACGAAGCGCGCCTGTTTTTACTCGTCTCCCATCGCTTTTTTAAGCGCGGCAAGCGCTATTTTTTCGTCATAAACCGCCTGCCAGTAATCTGTTTTTGTTCTCAACAAATCCGCCTGCGCGTCAAATAAATCAGTGCTTGTTGATGAGCCCGCCTTAAATTTTAATTTTTCTATGCGGTAATTTTCCTCGGCAAGCGCGATAGAATCTTTTAAGACGGCTATCCTGCCGCGTGCGTTTTCTATATTAAGATACGCGTCTTTTACTTCTTTTATTATATTCTGACGGACGGCTTCTTCTTGTTTTACAGCTTCTTCGACATTTTTTTTGTTTTTTTCAACTTCGGCCTTCGTGAGCCCGCCGTCAAGAATTGGAATCGCCAGCGAAAAACCGGCCTGCCAGTTGTCAACAAACCGCATTTGATTGTTGCCGATATTGTCATAATAAAAACCGTTAAAATTAATATTTGGCTTTCCCAGAGACTGCGCCACTTTTTTACGCGCTTCATTCATCTTTACTTTATTAAGCGCGGCTTTGTAATCCGGACGCTGAAGGAGCGTTTTTTTAACGCAATCGTCAAAAGTCAAAATTTCACGCGGCGCGGCATCTTCATAAACAACTGCTATGCCGTTTTTGTTTTCATACCCCATGAGAGTTTTTAGTAATTCGTACGAGCTTTGCAGGCCGTTCTCCACAAGAAGAAGGCTGTACCTTGCCTGCGCGAGTTTTGTTTCGGTTTTTATGAGTTCCACTTTTGCCGCCGTGCCGGCTTTAAGCGCGAATTCAACATCTTTTTTATGGTCTTCAAATTGTTTTATGTTTTCCCTGAAAAATAAAATGTCTTTTTCAAGCTGCATTATTTTGTAATATATCCCTGAAAGATTATAAATAAGCTCCTGCTTCTGAAGCTTTAAATTATTTTCCGAGATGAGTTTTTCATATTCCTTGGCGCTTATATTTCCTTCAATCCTGCCTCCTGTATAAAGCGGCAAGCTGAAAGTCGTGCCGAGAGCGCCGATAGAGTTGTCAAAGGGCGGCAGGTTCGCCAAACTGTAGATGGGGCCGGATATGGGCACAAGAGGGATGGCGTATTCGTATTTCATCGCGGACGCGTTAAAATTAAGCTTGAAATTTTTCTCGGATTTCGCGGAATCGACTGAATATTTTCCGGCTTCAACGGATTTTTCGGTCGCGGCTATCGCAGGGCTGTTTAAAAGCGCGAAATTAATTAATTCGGAAAGCGTGTATGCTGACTTGGTTTCTTCGCCGGCAAAAACTGCCGAAGACAAAAGAAGAATCATAATGAAAATTAAAAATTTCTTCATGCCGCCCTCTTTTAAGCGATAAGTAGTAAGCGTTAAGCGTTAAGTTCGCCTCTCACCCTCCCCTCTCCCCTCGGGGGAGAGGATTAAGGAGAGGGGGGTCATATTACTTACCGCTTAACGCTTGACGCTTACCGCCTACTTCAATATTTTTTCCACTTCAATTAGGTCTTTGACACTATCCACATTAACCGCGGAAGCGGGGTCGCTCAAAACAAAGGTCTTTGAAGCGATTCCTAAAAACTTTTCGGCTTTTTCTTCTAAATCCTTAAGGGTTAATTGTTTTGTTAAAAGCTTTATTATTGTAGAAAACCCGAGCATTGAAACCGCCTGCCATGGTTTTTTTCTAAAGCCGGATATTTTTTCAAAAATACTTTTAAGGTTTTTTACGACTTCCGCGTCTATGTAAAAAAATCCCGTGCCGCAGAATGTGCCGTCTTTTAATTTCATGTATGTTCTCTTCATTGACGGAAATTTTTTTATGTAGTTTTGTTTTTCAATAATGCCGTAAACTATCTTTGGTTGCTGCTGTAGGGGCACATTGCAATGTGCCCCTACGGCGTTATTTAAAAATTCTTCTACGCAATGCTTATCTATTAAGGGCATGTCGCAGGGCACCGCGAGAACGCTTTGAGGGGAATCGCCGTAATGCGCCGCGGCGGCATTAACGCCGTTTAAGAGTGTTTCTATCATGTTTTTTCCGCTCTCGGCGCATTTGTCAACTTTTTGTTTTACGCTGCCCGGCGTTAGATACAAATCCGATACAAGAATAATTTCTTTTATTTTGTCCAATCCGCGAAGGGCGTCAATAACATATTCAACCATGCATTTGCCGTTTATTTTAATAAACGCTTTGGCTTTTTCTTTTGTGTGGGCGGCGAGGTCCTCTTCAATTTTCCCGCCCGCGAGTATTATCGCTGTCGTCTGCATTATTTCTCCTGATGAATTAATTTTCATCCTTCAGGATAAAAATTCTACATTGCCCAAGGGCGCGAGGGTGCGAGTCCCGAAGTGCGCCCCTTTTATTAATGATACGCTCGTTCGAAATAAATTCCGGACATTTTTAAAATCTCTATCACCGGTTTTGCTTTGCCGCGCGTCATGATATGAACGCCGGCGCATTTGTCTTTTATTTTATCTATGATTCTTGCCATCTGCTCTATTCCTTTAACCACAGGATCTTTGGCGTGCTTAAGCTCGTCCAGCAGAGCGTCGGGTATAACCACGCCGGGTATGTTATTTTTCATAAAAAGCCCGCTTTTGAGCGATTCCAAAGGCATAAGGCCGGCTATTATTTTTATGTTTTGTAGGGGCACATTGCAATGTGCCCCTACATTATCTAAAAAGCTGAAAAACATCTCCGTATCATAAACCGTTTGCGTCTGAAAAAACTGCGCGCCCTGCTCCGTTTTTTTCTTCATTTTAAGAATCTCGGTTTCAATGGATGTGGAAAACGGATTAACAACTCCGCCCGCGAAAAAATGCGTGGAGCCTGACAGCGCGTTTCCCGCGTCGTCAAAGCCGTTGTTTAATTTTTTTATAACGGAAAGAAGCTGTACGGAATCAATGTCAAAGACGGATTTCGCGCCTTCGTGGTCGCCGAATTTCGGATGGTCGCCGGTAAGAGCCAAAACATTTCTTATCCCCAGCCAGTGCGCGCCCAAAAGGTCCGACTGAAGAGCGAGGCGGTTTCTGTCGCGGCAGGTCATCTGCAAAATTGGTTCAATGCCGAAATCGATGAGAATGTGTGAAAGCGCGACAGGGCTTGCCCTCATGACAGAGCGTTGGTTGTCCGTTATATTTATCGCGTCAACAATGCCGGTTAAAAGCTCGACCCTGTCTCTTATATAGCTTGTGTCGGTGCCTTTATTCGGGGCAAGCTCCGTCGTCACGACAAACTTATTTGATTTTACTTTGCTTTTAAAGTCCATTTTTCCTCGCGGCGGCAGACGAGATTGCATGTCTGCCGTTTAAGTACCTGGCACCGCAAAATTTGCAATTTGTTTCAGCAAATTACAATTTTTGCGAAGCCAGGTACCTGACTTTTATTTGATTTGACTTGACTTGATTTATTTTGTTTTCAATTTTTGCGGTTTTATCGCTATTTTATAATTTTTTGGTTTCCAGAATTTTTCCATGTTTTCGAGCTTGCCGTATTTTTTTAATTTTTCGTAAATCATGCTCCACGCGCAGTCGTGGTCGGAGTCCACTTCGCATCTGCCGTTAACCGAACCCCCGCACGGCCCGTTAAGAAGCCCTTTTGAGCATCTTGTAACAGGGCATATCCCGTAGGTGAGATCAAGAATGCACTCGCCGCACATACTGCATCTTTCGTCGTAATCTCCGGCTCTTTTTATGACTCCAAGAAAAAGCGAGTCGAGCGCGGGAACGACCCTTCTGTCTATTAAATCGTTTATGGATGATGTGCCGCTGCCGCAGCACATTGTGAGTATGCAGTCCACATTATCAAGGTCAACCTTCGCGAACTCTTTTTTAACTATTCTTTCGTCGCACGGCACTTCCATGACTTTGACATAGACAACTTGTTTGCCAATCTCTTCAAGCCGTTTTTTCATTTCCAATACTTCGGCCTCGCCGCCCGTAGAACAGCTTGTGGCGCATCTGCCGCAGCCGATAACGGCGATTTTTTTATATTCTTTTAAATTTTCTTTTATTATTTCAAAATCTTTTGCTTTTGTGACAATCATAAATACCTCAGGGAATAGGGCATAGGGCATAAAATATAACATTTTATAATTAAGGGTTTTGATGATCCTTCATCAAAACCCTTCTATTCCCTATCCCCTATTACCTATGCCCTTTGCCTTTATTTTTGGTGCCGAAGCCCGGAATCGAACCGGGATGGAGTTGCCCCCACCGGTTTTTGAGACCGGCGCGTCTACCAATTCCGCCACTTCGGCTTGAGCCGTCGCTCGTTACTCGTTGCTAGTCGCTGGTAGCCGCGGACTTTAGTCCGCGTCACGCAGGCTAAAGCCTGCGCCTACCAGTCCCTATCTAATCCAGTTTAGCACAACAACTATTGCCGACGCAATACTTACTATGCCGACCCCTATAATCCACAATATTCTCTGAAAGGTGTTTTTTTCTTCTATTGATTTTTTCAGCGCGCTTATTATTTTTATTTTTTCTTCAGAGTCCTTCATCTGTTTAAATTTTAAGTCTTCCATCGAGGCGAGTATTTCCTGTTTTTCGGCTTCGGCGGATACCGATGACTTAAGATTCTGCCTGACAAGCGCTTCAAGGTGCTCCATGTGTTCTTTAAGTTCTTTTACTTCTTCGTTTTCTTTTTTGCCGGAAGTTTGCTCAATAATAAGGTTTAAGCCCTCATATACGGTTTCAAAATCATTTTTATATTCTTCTTTTAAATGCTTTATCTCGTCAAGTATGTTTTTTATTATTTTGCCGGGTGTCTGCGCAGCCGTAGTAATCGCCATTTTTTCTTTACCGCTGCCGTTGCCGCCGGAGTCTTCCGTGTCGGAGTTTAACCCTAATTCCGTTACCTGCATAATCTCCCTTGCTCTTTCAATTGAATTTTTTTCGGACTGCACAAGCTGTTTTATCCGTTTAATCATCTCTATTTCGTCAAGCGAATAAAGGCGCTGTTTATTTTTATCGCCGGATCTTTTGGGGCTTAAAAATTCGGGGAACGATTTTTCCCAAAATCTAATAGTATGGGCGTTAACGCCCGTCATGTCGCTTGCTTCTTTTATGAGATAAAATATCGGCCCGTCCATGTTAACTCCGGTTGTAAGCGGTAAGCGTCAAGCGTTAAGTTTGCCCCTCACCCCGCCCTCTCCCCTCTGGGAGAGGGTTATAATGCTTATCGCTTAACGCTTATCACTTACTACTTACTTAAATATTGCCGCTTTGACTTTGCTTCTTGTGTTTGTTGAAAATATTTCGGGCAGTTCTTCCCTTATTTTATTTATGCCGAGCGCTTTATTCGGCAGTTCTTCGTTCATTACTTTGTGATGAATCGCCTTAAAGAAAAGATACCATTCGTGATGAAGGTCGCAGGTAAGGTCTATGTCGTCAGTTTCAACTATTAATTTTTTATGCGGATATTCTTCTATCCATTCTTCATAGCTTTGCGAAAGCATTTTCATGTATTCCACGTCAATGTCTTTTTCCATCTCGCGCGATCTTTTTCTTATTCTGTAGAGCAGGGTATCAAGCGGCGCCCTTAAATAAATCATAAGATCCGGCTGAGGCAGAATGTTAGTGAGTATTTTAAAATGCGGCAGGTATGTCCTGAAATATTCGTTGTCATCCATCTCGCCGCGCATGTTTAACACTTTGGCAAAAATGGCGTCTTCATATATTGAGCGGTCAGCCACAACATTGCGTTTGCTCATCACCGATTGATAATGCTTGTTGAACCTGTCCCACAAAAAGAAGGCCTGCGTTTTGAAAGCGAATTCTTTTGGATTTTTATAAAACTCTTCAAGATAGGGGTTTCCCTGAAAGTTTTCAAAGAGCGCGTCAAAGCCTGTTATCTGAGAATAGATTCTTGTAACGGTACTCTTGCCTACGCCGATCGGCCCGCTCACTACGATGAACATGATAAACCCCCTGACCCGCCAAAGGCGGGTAAATTCTAAATCCTAAACTCTAAACCCTAAACAAATTCAAAACACAAAACATAAAACAAAAAACACAAAACAAAAAAACAAATTACATTTATTGATGAGATTATTTAAGAAAATTACACACTTGAAATTTTATTCCTGCCGAGGAATGCGGCATGACAATTGATATTATAACCCATAAAAATACGCCGTCAACAATTTTATTTTTTACTTTACATTTCACAATACCTATTATATAATATTTTACAATGCGCGGAGAGATGGCAGAGCGGTTGATTGCGGCGGTCTTGAAAACCGTTGTCCGTTTATGCGGACCGGGGGTTCGAATCCCTCTCTCTCCGCCAGATATCTGCGCTTCGGCCCAGCTACAAGGCAAACCCTTCTTATATATATGTAGAAACACTGCCAATCACCCATAAAAATCATTTTTTTTCACAAAAATCACCATTTTGCGCTGTTTTTGGCTAAAATCACTCAATTTTTGCTTTAAATTGTTGTTTTTTTGCCTTTCGTCTTCCGTCATCCGTCTTCGGACTTCTGTTTTTAAGGTGCGAAATGTTAACAATTTGTTAACAAAAATGTTACAAATTGTTAACATTTTTCTATTTACTTCCCCCAACACCGGTGCTATAATTAGAATAACTAGGAAAGCAGTATTTTCATATTTTGCGTTTTTTGCAAATATTTTGGGGAGGAAATTATGGCAGAAGAAATAAGAACAAACGGAATTACAACGCCACAAACTAATCTTGGGCCGATTAAACCAACTGCAACAACGGCAAAAACTAAGACAGTCGCGGCTGCTGCCGCAGATGTTGGATTATCTTTAAAAGAAAGCGTTGTCGCCGTGAGCACTCCGCAACAGATAGCTTTTGTTGATAAAGTAAATGCTAAATATAAAACCGCATTTAAATCATTCAGTGATCTTCAAGCTAATTACAGATCGTTGTCTCAAGCAGATGCAATTGACGCAGATCTTAAATCATTCAATGCTGACCCGGATAAATTCTTAAACGCAAAAATAGTTGAAAGTATTTTCTTTCCTGACAACGCCGCATCGTCAGCGATTACTCCGTCAGCAGGCGCTCCCGCCGCTGCGCCTGTGGTAAATCCGTTTACCGACACCACTAAAGCTCTCGATGGCTTAAAAGAAGGCATAGATGACTCTGGAAAATTTAAGCTCACAGGGAAAAATTCAAAAAAAGTCGCGGACTTGCAGAAAAAAATTGATGAAGCCAACAAAGTAAAAGAGACGGCAAATAATGAATATAACACGGATGTAGAAAAACAGGCTGATGCTTACGAAAAAGCATTAACTGATAAATTAAATGCCGTTTTAGAAACTAAATATGGCAATAAAACAGACAACATAGTTGGCCTCGCAAAAACCAACAAGCCTGCCGGAGAAATACAAATACAACAGGTTGCGGATTACAAAGCAGGGGTAACCGAAAAATTTGGCGATGTAAATAATGAGGAAACAGATATAAAACAATATTCGACGAAGTTTTCCGGCGTGACCGTTACTAAATTAGACGCAACAGGCATGTCACAGTTGAATACTGCAATGGGCAACATAAATTCAAGCAATAATAAAGTTTTTGAGCTTAAGGGCGATAAAGCATTTTTACAGGGATTGTCAAAACAAATATCCGAAATACCAGTTTCAGTTGATGCTGCTCAAGAACAAAACAGAACTCTTATGACCGAGAAAATAAGGCTTGAAATAGAAAAATTAAATGCGGCAATTCAGGCTAAAACAGACGCAAGAGACACTGCGATTAAAGCTATAAATGCCGGCGAATCAGAAAAAGCAAAGAAGGCCATTGCGGCAAAGGCCGAATTGAAAGACAAAACAGTTCCCGCTTTTGCGAAACAAAAACACGATGCCATAATCGCCGCTAAAGAAGACGGCAAATTTGATGCGCTTGGAAAAGACATCGACATTGCCGTCAGCGCTGAAAGCGTCGGCTCAATAAGCGAAACCGGAACACAAGATACGCAATTACAGGGAATTAAGGCAACTTTAGACGCTGATTTTGCCACAAAAAATACAGCGGTAGAAAAAGCGGACAAAGTTTTAAGCGGTGGCGATGGCAAACAAACTCTTCAGCAGAAATTAGACGCGATTAGTGAAAGAGACCCTAAAGCCGATCAGGGCGAAGAAACCATAAACATTGGAGATTGGTTCAATAAGGGCGCGGATCTTTTCACCAAATACATGGCCATTAAATCAGTGGCCGATATGGGCAATATGGCAAATAATCCAATGGGCATGATCAGCACGAATCTGCCCCCTATACCAAGTTTTGGAAATCCTACCGCAAAGGGAGCGGATCTTTCTCATGAGTTTGAACATTTAATGGGCCGGGTAACGGCCGACCGAAATAAATATGTTCCCGGTTTAGCCGATAATTCAGCCTTAACAACACAATCCGCGACGGCGGCGGTTCAGACGGGCGTTGTAAAGGCGCCGGATTTAAGCGGCGGCGCATATGCAAGCTTAACCGATTCTAGAAATAGTTTTTTTAGAAAGGCGTAACGCATTGTAGAACAAGGAGATTTTTATGAATCCTTTATGGGCTTTGATATTGCTAAATAACATAAGCTTAGCCGGGCTAACCGGCACTTCTTCCAACCCGGGTAAATCCATGAGCGATGGTTTTACGAAGCTTGGCAAGGGTGATATTTTTAACGGCGGATATGACATTATTAACGGCGGGTTTGGTTTCGGCATGATGTTAAGTCCGTTTATCCTGTGGAGCAGGCTTGCCGATTCAAAAAATTACCTTTTCAACGCTCAATATACACCGTCAATGCCTAATATTGTACGCGTATGATATAAACTTAAGGGAGTATTATTATGGTTTCAGGTATATGGGGACCCACAAACGGCTGCACTAACGGCCCATACCATCACTGGCATGTCGGCGGCGATGATTCTGATGATTCATTTTCTCCAGACGGCAAAAAAAGAGCTTCAACGCCGGTAACCGACAAATCTCCTTCCGAATTTGCGCATGAAGCGGATAAAAATTCTTCATTTGATATTTTTTCGTTTCTGAACAAAACCGTGTTTCCTATAGCCGGATTTGGGCTGTTGGGCTTGGGCATGCTTTCATTATTTAAAGGCGGGGGCACAAGTTCCGCTTCAACAAATGTGGTATTCCCCAGCAATCCCGGCTCTTTTTATGCATACAATTACGGCCCGATATTTTCGCCAAGCACACCGAATCCTCTGCCTACACGAGGTTTAACTAATCCATTTGACTGGGCAAGGACAAATTTCTACCCTCGGCAAACATAGTATATAATTAACTAAAAAACCGTCTATAGCGAATAGACGGTTTTTTTTTTGTGTTTTTCTCTGTGCCCTCTGCCTGCCCTGAGCGCAGTCGAAGGGTGCCTCTGTGGTAAATTGTTATCAGTGTATTTTTCTCTGCGTACTCTGCGACCTCTGCGTTGAAAATTGTTTTCCTTCTACACTGCTACGGCGGTTTTATTTTGTTGTTGTTTGAACGCTTTTATGCCCGGAAAGAAAGCCGATGAGCCCAATTCTTCTTCTATTCTTATCAGCTGATTATATTTACAGACCCTGTCAGTCCTACTCATTGAACCCGTTTTAATCTGGCCTGAATTTGTGGCAACAGCCACATCCGCGATTGTCGTATCTTCCGTTTCGCCCGACCTGTGCGACACAACCGCTGTATAACCCGCCGAATGAGCCATCTCTATCGCGGCGAGAGTTTCAGTTAGCGTGCCGATCTGGTTTAGTTTTATGAGTATCGAATTAGCCGCGCCTTTTTCTATGCCTTCGGCTAACCTTTGCGTGTTTGTGACAAAAAGATCGTCGCCGACCAGCTGAATTTTATTGCCGAGCCGTTTTGTAAGTTTTACCCAGCCCGCCCAATCATCTTCCGCCAAACCGTCTTCAATTGATATAATAGGATACTTCTTTACCCAATTTGCCCAATAATCAATCATGTCATCGCTTGATAATTTTTCGCCTGTTGATTTTTTAAGATGATACACTCCGTTTTCATAAAATTCCGACGCCGCGGGGTCAAGCGCGATAAATATATCCTGCCCGGCTTTGTAGCCCGCTTTATTTATAGCTTCAAGTATAACTTCTACCGCTTCTTCGTTTGACTTTAAGTCGGGGGCAAACCCGCCTTCATCGCCTACGCCGGTATTTAATTTTTTGCTTGTCAAAACTTTTTTTAACGCGTGAAAAACTTCCGCGCCCATCCTCACTGCGTCAGCTATTGTCTTCGCGCCGGCAGGCACTATCATAAATTCCTGAAAATCAACATTATTATTAGCGTGCGACCCGCCGTTTAAGATGTTCATCATCGGCACGGGCAGTTTATGCGCGAACACCCCGCCGATATACCTATATAACGGCATGTCAAGATGCGCGGCCGCGGCTTTGGCGCAAGCTAATGATACGCCGAGTATCGCGTTAGCGCCGAGCTTGCCTTTGTTGGGTGTGCCGTCAAGTTCAATCAGGTAATCATCAATATCTTTCTGAAGGGTTGTGTCCCATCCCTTAAGTTTAGGCGCGATTATTTCGTTTACATTTTTGCACGCCTTTAATACGCCGAGCCCGCCGAAATATTTCTTGTCGCCGTCGCGCAGTTCCACCGCTTCGTGCGCGCCGGTTGACGCGCCGCTTGGCACCGCGGCTCTTCCTGTTGTGCCGTCTTCAAGATAAACCTCAACTTCAATCGTCGGGTTTCCGCGCGAGTCAATTATCTGCCTCGCGAATACATCTGATATTATTGTCATGACTGTAAATCCTCCTTAAATTTTGATATACACCTGTTATTAAAACTCAAAACTTAAAACTAAAAACGCAAAACCACAACTAAAAACTTAAAACTTTTTCCGCCTATTTGCCATACTATATATCGCGGTCTAAAGCGTTGCGGCTGCCAAGTTACTAATTAACTCTTGTTTTTACTTTTGCCCTGTGGTTTTAACTTTTGAGTTTTGACTTTTTAATTTTCTCTAATGTATCCAAATTGTCAAAACTTTATAACATATCGCGCTTACGATTGCGGCGGCGGGAAGCGTCATTACCCAGGCGTTAAGAATATTATTCGCCACGCCCCAGCGCACGGCCGACAACCTTCTTGTGGCGCCCGCGCCCATGATTGACGCCGTTATTACATGAGTCGTGCTTACCGGAAAACCAAAATGCGCCGCGCCCAAAAGAACCGTTGACGCCGCTAAATCGGTGGCTATGCCCTGCACGGGAATAATCTTAACGGTTTTTGAGCCCAAAGTTCTTATGATGCGCCATCCGCCGGCGTATGTGCCGAGCCCCATAACTACCGCGCAGGCAATCTTTACCCATAGCGGGATGTCAAACGAAGAAATATATCCGCCGGAAAATAGCGCCAAGGCGATTATGCCCATTGTTTTTTGCGCGTCGTTTGTGCCGTGAGAAAGCGCCATGAAGCTTGCCGATAAAATTTGAAGTTTTCTAAATATCGGGTTCATTTTATTAGGATTAGCGCGCGCGAATATCCACATTAAGGCAAGCATTATAAGAAACCCAAAAAATAAACCAAGCGCGGGGGACGCGAGCCCCGGAATTATAACTTTATCTAAAATTGCCCACCAGTGAACTACTTTTACTCCGCTGTGGATTACAACGGCGCCGACAAGCCCGCCGATGAGCGCGTGAGAGCTTGATGAAGGAAGGCCGAAATACCAGGTGATAAGGTTCCATAATATCGCGCCGATGAGCGCCGATAAAATAACGATTTGCGTGACTTCCACCGCGTTAACAAGCCCGCTTCCGATTGTTTTGGCGACATGCGTGCTCAAAAAAGCGCCGGCAATATTTAACGCGGCGGCAAGAATAACCGCCTGGCGGGGGCTGAGCGCGCGGGTTGAAACGACCGTGGCAATAGCGTTAGCCGAATCGTGAAACCCGTTTACATAATCAAACCCAAGCGCGATTACAATTATTACTATTAGCAATATATTAATTTCCATATGATGTAACTCATCTGCGCGGGCTAAAGCCCCGCGGCTACCAATTTTTTTGTATTTTGCTGTTTTTCTTAACGCTTACCGCTTAACGCTTGTCACTTATTTTATGCATGTTTTAAGACTACCGCCTCCAGAACGTCAAACACATCTTCACATTTATCGGTAACCGTTTCCAGGCTTCCGTATATGTCTTTCCATTTTATCACGTCTAAAACTGGTATTTCTTCTCCGTTAAAAAGGTGCGCGAGAGCGGTTCTGTGTATCGTATCGCCTTCACGCTCAAGCATTTTCATCTCTTTTCGCATCACGGATATCTCTGAGCTGAATTTCGGCAGAAGGTCAATGCCTTTTTTTATTAGAAAACATGACTTTAGGACAGTGTCGGACAGTTGTTTTAACTCCTGCGAGGTATGGTTTATTTTATAAAGCTGCATCCTGTTGACACTGCCCTGCATGTAATCAAGAACATCATCTAAATACATAGTTAACTGGTGTATGTCTTCCCTGTCGATAGGGGTAACAAATGTTTTATTAAGTACTACCGCCATCTCATGCACAAGGTCGTCGCCCATGTGCTCAAGATGATTTATTTCCTGAAGTTTTTCGGTTAAGTTTATATTCTCAAAGTTTTCGGATATCGTTTTTAATACTTCGGCGGCTCTTACGATAATATCCGTCTGCTGGGTAAAGAGCACAAAAAATTTATCTTCTTTGGGCAGGAGATTAATTCGCATGATTATGCCTCTTTCTTTTTAGCGCGGGCTAAAGCCCAGCGGCTACCACTTAGCGCGGGCTAAAGCCCCGCGGCTACCACTTAGCGCGGGCTAAAGCCCCGCGGCTACCACTTAACGCGGGCTGAAGCCCCGCGGCTACCGCTTGACCCTTCTTTTTCGCTTTATTCCAGACTTCTTCCATCTCATCAAGCGTCATGGTTTTTAAGCTTATTTTCTTTTTCCGCGCGGCGTCTTCTATTTTTTTAAACCTATATTCAAACTTTTTGTTCGCGGCGCGCAGTGCTTCTTCGGCATTTATTTTTGTAAACCTGCATACATTCACGAGAGCGAAAAAAAGGTCGCCAACCTCTTCTTTTATCTCTTTTTTATTGTTTTTGCGGAAAGATTCCAGAAGTTCCACCTCTTCTTCTTTCATCTTGTCTATGACATCTTCAATTTTTTCCCAGTCAAAACCCACTTCGCTCGCGCGCGCCTGCAGCCGTTCCGCGTAAAGAAGCGCCGGCAGGTATTTTGGGATGCCGTCAAGGAGTGAAATTCTTTTTTGGGGGCTATTCTTTTTTTCTTCAAGCTTTATTTCTTCCCAGGTTTTTCTGACCTCGGCGGGAGTTTTCAGCTTTTTGTGTTTTTTGTCGAATATATGAGGATGCCTTCTTTTTATTTTTTCTATTAATTCTCTTAAAACATCGTCAATATCAAACAACTTTTTTTCTTTGGCGATCTGCGCGTGAAAAAATATCTGGAGAAGCAGGTCGCCGAGCTCTTCTTTAAGGTGAGAATATTTTTTATTCTCTATTGTTTCGAGAACTTCGTACGCCTCTTCAATTAAAAACGGAAGAAGTGTTTTATGGGTCTGCGCTTTATCCCACGGGCATCCGTTTACCCCGCGCAGGAGCGTCATTACTTCTTCCATTTCTTTGAATAGATTGTGTTTCATAAGTATTTTCTGGGGCGCACCCTCGCGCCCTCGCACCCTCGGATAATGTAGAATTTTTACTCGCCAGCGGCGGGTAAAAATTCATCCATAAACGAGATACGAGGGCCCGACGAACGAGGAACGATTATTTCTTTTTGTCTTCTTTTTTATCAAGATAATTCGTTATCTTGGCGTTCTTTTTCAGGTTTTCCATGTAGCTTCTTAATTTACTTTCGTCAACATAAGCCTGCCTAACATCTTCTTTAAGCAGATCATATGCGTCTTTTTTGTCTTCAACTTTGATTATATGATAGCCGTAGTTTGTTTTAACTATCGCGCTTAACTGGCCTACCGGCGTCGCGAAAGCGGCTTTAGCGAATTCAGGATCCATTGCCACTCTGTTAAAGTAACCAAGTTCGCCGCCCTTGTCTTTGCTGCCCGGGTCAATCGATACTTCTTTGGCAACTTTCGCGAAATCTTCGCCTGAATTTAACCTTTCAAGCGCCTTCTTTGCTTCGTCTTCTTTTAAAACCAAAATATGGCTTGCCTTTACCTGATTTAGGCGGTCTTTATTGTCTTCGTAAAACTTTTTCATCTGCTCGTCAGTCGCGTCTTTTGTGGCAAGCTTTGAAATAAGCATTTTAAATTTTACATATTCCTTTACCGATTCCATGCCCTGCATCTGCACGATTCTTTCAAAGTTCGGGGTTGCTTTAAGCTTGTCTATTTCTTTGTTTATGTCTTCTTTTGAGACATTTATTTTGTATTTTCTGGCGTCCTGGTCAATAAGCTTTTTAACTATAAGCTCTTCGATAACCATCTTGCCGTACATTGATTCGAGCTCTTTGTCCAGTTCTTTGTAGGTTATTTTTTCTCCGTTTACAACCGCAGCCGGTTTTGAACAGCTTGTGAGCGTAAACATCCCAATAACCAAAAGCATTGCTACCATTACCATTGTCATTGTCTTTTTCATTTTGTCTCCTTTTTATTTTAAGGGGATAGAGAATAGGGCATAGGGGATACACTTTTTGTAATTTTTGCGAAAAAACTTGTTTATCACATTAAACAACGCCTTCGCTAATAATTACATTCTTTTCTGTTCCCCATTCCCTATCACCTATTCCCTAATTATTATTTTTCTTCGCCCATATAGGGCAGTAAATCCTCGCAAATGTCTATTTCAAAATCAACGGGGGATGCCTCGTCTATTTGTTCAATAATCTGCCCCGTGCCTATCGCTCTTACAATTGCGCCTGCCGCTTCTTTTTTTGTTGATTTTTTTATGACCACCTGTGTTAATTTCGGGATTTCCGCGTCCTTATGCTCTTCTTTATAATCCCCTACTTTATTTATGCCGTAGCCGGCAGAGGATAATTTATCGGCTAATTTTCGCGCAAGGCCCGGTTTTTCGGTGGCATTAAAAACATTTACTGAAACCTCGCCGGGCAGGTATTCAACAATGCCTAAAAACATCCTGTTTACTTTTATCCGCCTGTCATTTTCATCCGGCACCATATAGCTTATGCCGCCTATGTCTTCATCGGCGCCTTCCAGCTTGTCTGTGTGAATGTTTGAAGCGGTAAATTTTTTGTATAATCTCGCGAAATCAATAAGCTGGGTAAAGGTAAAGCTTGTTTCTATATTGTTTTTAAAAGCCCTTGTTATTTCGTTTACTTTTGTTATGTTTCTCGGGTCTTTCAGCTGAAACACCAGCGCCTTTAATACCTGCTGCTGCCTTCTTATCCTGCCTCTGTCGCCTTCTTCATCGTAACGGAACCTGCTGTATCCGACCGCTTCGTCGCCGTTTAATTTTTGCAATCCTTTTTTAAGATGGATGTGCGTATGGCCCCAGTTGTCGTCATAATCGATGTCTTTTTCAACGTCTACCGTTATGCCGCCGAGGGCGTCAATGAGTTCTTTTGTCCCTTTTATTCTTATTACCGCGTAATAATCTATTTTTATGCCAAGAAAGTTTTCTATCGTTTGCCGGGCAAGCGGCTCTTCTCCCAGCGCGTAAGCCGCGTTTACTTTATCCATGCCGTATCCGGGAATTTCAACCCTCAGGTCTCTCGGCACGGATAAAATATTTATTTTGCCGTCCTTATTTACGTTAATAATGAATATTGTGTCGGTTCTGGCATTTTTAGAAAAAATTATGCCTTCATTCGTGTAATTGTAATCAAGCCCGAGGCAAAGAATGTTTACCGAATCCTTATCGCCGAATACGGTCTGGCCGGGATTTGTGACAAAACTGATCGTATCGGCAAAAGAATCCCTTATGTCTTTGGGGGTAGTTTTATAGATATAAACAAGGCCCGCGATAGCTATAATTATCGCTATTAAGAGCGTAAAAAGAAGAAATTTCCAGATGCTTCTTTTTGGCCTTTCGCGTTCCTCCGGCTGTTGTAATTTAGTATGTTTTCCCATAATGTTACTCAAATATAAGATATATCGCGCGTTTAACATATGTTTCTTAAACACAAAGTCCGCGCTGTATATCATGTTTAAGGGTCAGGCACCGCAAAATTCGCAATTCGTTTCAGCGAATTACGATTTTTGCGAAGCCAGACCCCTATTTTTGTTTTATTATACTATTACTAAATTTTTTGTCAATTTTACATAATCTTCCAAAGACAGGTTTTCCGCGCGCAAGTCCGGATTTATGCCTGCTTTTTCAAATGCTTCAATCAATTTGGCCTTATCTTCGAATATTTTAGAATTAAACAAACTGTTTAACATTTTTTTTCTCCGTTGGGAAAAAGACGCTCTTGTGATTTTAAACAGCAGTTCTTCGTCGCATTCGTATCTTGGCGCGGGAAGCGGCGTTAATTTTATGACCGCCGAAGAAACTTTTGGAACCGGCTTAAAATTGCCCTTTGAAACCTTCCTCACAATTTCGGCATCCGCGTAATAATTTACAAACACCGTTATTGAGCCGTACTCCCTGCCTCCCGGTTTTGCCGTAAGCCGCAAGGCATATTCCAATTGCGTCATGAAAATAATTCTTGAAAATTTGTTTAAAATATTTTTTTGAAAAATTTTTGTTATTATGGGCGATGTTATGTTATACGGAATGTTGCCCATCAATACTATTTTTTGAGGGGCAATGTCAAAAATTTGTTTAAGATCATATTTAAGAAAGTCGTAGTGGATTAATTCAAGATTTGCATATTCTTCTTTTAGTTTGTCTAAAACGGGAATAAGATCCCTGTCTATTTCAAAAGCAAAAACTTTTCCGGCGCGCGAAGAAAGGCATTTTGTAAGATTGCCGGTGCCCGCCCCTATCTCAATTACAATGTCGTTTTTGGTTATTTCGGCGGAATCAACAATGTTTTCAACGATGGCTTTATTTATGAGCAGGTTCTGCCCGAAGCGTTTTTTTAGCATGGTATCTTTCCGTTGCGCGGGCTAAAGCCCCGCGGCTACCGGCTTGTTTTTGTGTTTGTATTTTACTTACCGCTTAGCACTTACAACTTACCGCTTACCGTTAATATTCTCTTCTTCCCTCAATCGCTTTTGCCATGGTGTATTCGTCGGCATATTCAATATCCGCGCCCATCGGAATCCCCGCGGCTATTCTTGTTATTTTTACATCAAATGATTTTATTATTTTGCTTAAGTACATTGCCGTCGCTTCGCCCTGTATATTTGGGCTTGTGGCGATTATTATTTCTTTTATGTTTTCGTCTTTTATTCTCTTAAGAAGTTCTCTTACGCGAAGCTGATCCGGCCCGATTCCGTCCATCGGCGATATTACTCCGCCAAGAACATGGTACACGCCCTTGTGTTCACGGCTTTTTTCGATAACAAGAATATCCTGCGGTTCGGCAACAACGCACAATAAATCTTTCGCTCTGCCTTCCTGCCCGCATATCCCGCAGATATCGGCATCGGTAAGATTAAAACATTTTTTGCATTGTTTTATTTTTGATTTTAAATTTACGATGCCGTAAGCAAGTTCTTCGCAGTAATTGTTATCGGCTTTTAGCAAATAAAGAGTAAGCCGCTGGGCTGTCTTGGGGCCGATGCCCGGCAGTTTTGTAAGCTCATTAATTAATTTATTTATCGGTTCCGCCAAATGATCCATAATCAATGATTACACAGATTAAAATACGGATTACACAGATTAATTCTGGGCGCAATCGGTGTAATCTGTTTAAAATCCGTGTAATCCCCTTTCTAAAATAATCCCGGTATTTTGAGCCCGCCGGTAAGCTGGCTCATTTTCTGCATCCCCAGCTCCTGAGATTTTTGCATTCCGTCATTTATTGCCACCATAATCAGGTCTTCAAGAATGTCGACCTCTTCCTTATTTACAACTTCCGGGTTGATTTTTATGGACAAAATTTCCTGCTTGCCGTTAATGGTTACGCGCACGCTTCCGCCGCCTGATGCGCCTTCAACTATTTCAGAGCCAAGGTCTTCCTGCATTTTGGCGATTGTGTCCTGCACTTTTTTCTGCATGTTTTTCATGATCTGTTTTTTCATTTTCCCTCCCCTAGTCCCTCTTTTTTATCCAAAAATATCCATGACATCTTTTATCATTTCGTCATGCTTTTTGTCTTCCTGCCCGATCGGTTCCTCATCGGAAATTACCGCGTCTATGCTTATTTTTTTCATCAAACTTTTTTCAAGAAGCCCGTTTAAAAATTCTTTGTTTTCGAGAACCTTATCCCTGTGAAATTCGTAACCCTTCTTAAAACAAAGTTTTATTTTCGAATCCATGTCTTGCGCCCTGGCTTCGGAAAGTATCGCGTATAAAGAAACTTTTTCTTTTTTTACCGCCTGAAGTATTTTGTGCCACATCTCAACCGGCATGTGATTTTTTTCTGTTGGCGGATGAGGGGCATCGGCGTCTTGAGCGGCCGCGGATGGTTTATATTTTTTTTCCGCGGGCGGAATTTCTTTTATAACGGCTGCGGCGCCTATTGGCGCCGTACTGCGGGCAGGCTTAGCGTCCACGCCGCCCAAAGGCGCGGCGCCAAATTTTTTTATTTTTTGCTCCAGCTCAAAAACTTTTTCGGCTATTTTCTCAAGAGAAGGTTCCGCTTCAAATTTTGTAATCTTAACCATCGCCATTTCCCACAGAGTCCTGTTTACCGCCGTGTCCTTAAGACGCGATTTTAGCTCTAATAATATTTTCAATATATTCATTATTCTGGCAGGCGTATAGCGCGACGCGTGTTCTTCAAGTTTTTTCACATAATCTTCGCCGAAGCTTATGAAATTTTTGCCTGCGGAAATTTTTGTTATCAAGATTCTTCTGTAAAATTCTATCGCGTCAAGGCAAAGCTTTTCCGTGTCAAAGCCGTTATTTATTATTTCGTCTAAAATCTCAAGCGCCCTTAGGGTGTTGTTTTCGGCGAAAATATTTGATATGTCAAACAAAAGCTCGGCATCCGTCAGCCCTAAAAGCTCATATATGTGCGGCGCCTTAATGTCCGCGCCCGCGTATGATAAAAGCTGTTCAAGAATGACCATTGAATCTCTCATTGAGCCGTCGGAGGATTGCGCTATTAAACTTAACGCTCCCTCTTCTATTTTTATATTCTCGTTTCTGGCAACGCTTCTTAACTGGGATATTATCTCTTCAATATTTAACCTCTTAAAATTAAACCTCTGGCACCTTGATAAAATAGTCGGCAAAAGTTCGTGCGGATGCGTGGTGGCAAGAATAAAAACGGTGTGCGCCGGCGGCTCTTCAAGGGTTTTAAGAAGCGCGTTAAAAGACGCGTCTGAAAGTTTGTGAACTTCGTCTATTATATATATCTTATACTTTCCCGAAGTCGGGGAAAAATTTACTTTCTGAATGATGAATTCCCTTACTTTATCCACCTGCGTGTTAGACGCGGCGTCAAGCTCTATAACATCTAAAGACGATCCATTATTTATGGAAACGCATGTTTCGCACTTATTGCACGGATGCGAAGCCGCGCCCGCTTCGCAGTTTAACGCTTTGGCAAAAATTCTCGCGCTTGTGGTTTTGCCGGTACCCCTCGGGCCGCAAAATAAATACGCGTGGCCTATTTTATTATTATCCAGAGCGTTCTTTATTGTTGTTACTATATGCTCCTGCCCTATTAGCTCATCAAAATTAGAAGGACGGTATTTTCTAAATAATGATTGATATGCCATCAGCATGATCCTTTCTAATTCAAGCGGTAAGCTGTAAGCGTCAAGCGTTAAGTTTCATACCCCCTCTTCTTAATCCTCTCCCCCGAGGGGAGAGGGAAGGGTGAGGGGCGCGCTTAACGCTTATCGCTTAACGCTTACTACCTGTTTTAACCTGTTCTAACCTGTTCTAGGGAACAGGCGTTCGCAAAATCAACCCATTCTAACCTATTCTAACCCTCATCGCGGTTTTGTTTTTATTTTTTACTAGCGCGGGCTAAAGCCCTGCGGCTACCGCTTAACGCTTAACACTTATCACTTACAATAAGCTTTCGTTAAGGTCTTGCCTGCGCGACGAGGGCGCGTCGCGACGCGCCCCTACATCTACATATAAAAGTATCTCCAGCAACCTCTCAAGTTCTTCATCGTTGCTAAAATTGATTTCTATCTTCCCTTTTCCTTTGCTCTTTACTTTCAATTTAACCCTTGCCGCCAGCGCTCTTGTAAGTTCATTCTCCAAATGAACCATGTCTGAGGATGTTTTTTTCTTTGCGGCAGGCCTGACAATTCCTTTTTCTTTAAATTCCTTTATCCGGGTTTCTGTCTGCCTTACGGATAGATAACTTTCTTTTATGTCCGCCCATATGGCGTTCCTTGTTTTTTCATCTTCTATGGACAATAACAACCTTGCGTGGCCTTCCGATATTATATTGCCGGCCACATCATTTCTTATTTCCATCGGCAAAGAAAGAAGCCGGAGAGAGTTTGCTATTACCGGCCTGCTTTTGCCGACTTTTTGAGCTATGCGCTCCTGCGTAAGCGAATGTTCCATTATAAGATACTGATAAGCCATTGCTTCTTCTATGGGATTTAAATCTTCTCTTTGAATATTTTCTATAAGCGCTGTTTCTAAAGACCTGCTTGCCGTCCAGCCCTTCTTTATTATGCAGGGTATATCGGCAAACCCTGCCTCTTTTGCCGCTCTATAGCGCCGTTCCCCCACAACTATCTCATATTTGTCCAGTTTGGGCATAACAACAATGGGCTGAACTATGCCGTTTTCTTTTATTGACTCAACCAGCTCACGGAGCCTGTCAGGAGAAAATGTTTTTCTCGGCTGATTTTGGTTCTGAGTTATTTTATCCAGAGGCAGATGTGTTATTTTTTCATCTTTGGAGTTGTCAGGCTCAGTTCTCTCCGGTATTAACGCCGACAAGCCCTTTCCCAGCGCCTTTTTTATGCTCATTTGCTATTACCTCCTTGGCCAAATCTAAATATGCCTGAGATCCTTTTGATTCTCTGTCATAAACTGTAACCGGCTTGCCGAAACTCGGCGACTCGCTTATCCTTACATTTCTTGGTATTACTGTATTATAAACCTTTTCGCCGAAGAATTTTTTAACCTCATCGGCAACCTGTAATGTAAGATTCATCCGCGAATCATACATTGTAAGCAGAACTCCGCCTATCTCAATTTCGCCGTTAAGGCGGTTTTTTATAAGTTCAAATATATTTAGAAGTTGACTTAACCCCTCAAGGGCATAATATTCACACTGTATCGGCACCAGGGCCTTTGAAGCCGCGGTTAAGCTGTTTACGGTTAAAACTCCCAATGACGGCGGACAATCTATAAAAATATAATCATATATTCTTCCGTCTGTTTTTTCCAATTTTTCAAGCGCCGATTTTAGACGGTTTTCTCTTGAAAAAGCCGAAACAAGTTCAACCTCAGCGCCGGCAAGCCGTATTGTGGCGGGCGCGACATCCAGATTTTTAATTTGCGTGGAAACTATTATCTCGCTTAAGCTATTTTTGTCAGTTAATACATCGTAGATGCATTTATCCAGATGCTTGCGGTCAACTCCGACACCGCTTGAAGCGTTTCCCTGCGGATCCATATCTATAAGTAAGATCTTTTTTCCATATTCCGCGAGCGCCGCGGACAGGTTAACGGCGGTAGTTGTCTTCCCTACCCCGCCTTTTTGATTTGCTATTACCCAAATATTGTTCATTTTACCCCCTGATCAGCGATAAGCGTTAAGCGGTAAGCGTTAAGTCTAAAAGTTTGCAACTTTTGAGCCAGTCCCCCGTTTTGATTTGAACTGTTTCACGTGAAACATTTTGTTTTTGGCGCGAAAAATATTTTTTTGAATTGTTTAACGTGAAACATTCGATATGTTTTTTGGAATTCCTCTTTTGACAGGCAAGTTTTGGTATTTTTATTAAAATGGATTCCCGCTTTCGCAGGAACGACAAAAAAGCGAAGCGCTTTTATTGTCGTTTTTCAAAAACAGCTATTTTTTTATCGGTTGTCTCAACATCATAAACACTTTTGAGAACAAAATTTAATTTTTTCATGGCAAGTTCTGCCTCTTTTATCTCATTAAAGAACTTTTTGCCCTTATATGCCACAAAGAGGCCGCCTTTTTTAAGGAATGGTTCGGCATATTTTAAGGATATCTTAACTGACGCGAGGGCTTTTGCCGTTACAATGTCAAATTTACCCGCAAAGCCGGGTGCGTTTTTAAGAAATTCTGCTCTTCCGGTCAAAACTTTTATGTCTCTGAGTCTGCTATTCTCTATAAACTGCTTCATGAATCCGCATTTCTTTTGACTTGATTCTAAAAGCGTAACTTTCGCGGATTTTTCAACTATCTTTATGGGTATTCCCGGTATACCCGCTCCGGAACCGATATCAAGAATGCTTTTATTGGTGAATTTAACTGCGGACTTGAAAACAAAAAGGGAATCTATTATTAAATTTTCCAAAATGTCTTCTTTTGTCTTGTGTCCGGTAAGATTGTATAACTTATTTTCATCATTTAAAAAATTTATATAGGCGTCAAACAACTCCGCGTCTTTTTCGGAGATACTCAACCCCACCCTATTTTTAATTTCGGTTGTTATGGTGTTCATTGTTATTTCCCGCTATTTTCATATTTGTTGCATACAAGTCAAATACTGCAAAGTTTCATGTCTGAGGGACAGGCACAAAAGTTGCAATTCGTTTCAGCCAATTGCAACTTTTGAGCCAGTCCCCTGGCTCTGTTTTGATTTGTTCTAATCCATTCTATACCCCTAGAACGGGTTAATATCGCTTAAATAATTGTTATTTTGCGTATTTTTTTGTTTACAAGGGCGGACACATAGGTCCGCCCCTACGCATATTTACTTTTTTTAAATGAATCCGTCGCAGACGGATTCTACATTACACGAGGGTGCGAGGGCGCGAAGAACGAGGCGCGTTTTTACTCCTTTGCACATAAACCATCAATACGCTTATGTCCGCCGGGGTAACACCCGGAATTCTTCCCGCCTGCCCTATTGATTTCGGTTTTACTTTTTCAAGTTTTTCTATGGCTTCTCTTGAAAGACTCTGTATTTTTTCAAATTTAAAATTATCGGGTATAACCAGATTTTCTAATTTTTTAAACTGCTCTACCTGTTGAAGTTGTCTTTTAAGATATCCTTCATATTTTATTTTAACTTCTATCTGCTCCGAAATTTCACCCGTAAGGGCGTACGGCCGTACGCCCTTACAATTATCATAATCAAACATTTTTACGAAGTTTTCCATTTTAACTTCCGGCCTTTTTAAGACATCGTAATATGAAGTGCCCGGCAGAATTTCTGTCCGCAAAGTTGAAGATATTTTGGCAAGATCGTCTTTCGCGCCGAATCTTGCTTTTTTATAATTTTCTATTTCAGCGTTAATTGTTTCTATTTTATCCTTAAATTTAACATATCTTAACCCACTTATAAGCCCGCATTTATAGCCAATTTCCGTTAACCTCTCATCGGCGTTATCCTGCCTTAACAATAATCTGTATTCCGCTCTTGAGGTAAGCATTCTGTACGGTTCTTCCGTGCCCAATGTAACAAGGTCGTCAATCAAAACGCCTATATACGCCTGCCATCTTTCTAATATAAGCGGTTCATTATTCTTTATCTTATTAACCGCGTTTATGCCCGCCATTAAGCCCTGGGCGGCCGCTTCTTCATAACCGGATGTGCCGTTTATCTGGCCTGCCAAAAACAAACCTTTTATTTTTTTTGTCTCTAGACTTGGTAATATTTGGGTCGGATTGGCAAAATCATACTCTATCGCATACCCGGGACGCATCATTCTAACCTGTTCTAACCCCTTAATAGTTCTTAAAAATAACAATTGTATGTCTATTGGTAAGCTTGTGGACATTCCCTGAACATAAACCTCGCTTGTAGACAAACCCTCCGGCTCCAAAAACACCTGATGGGTTAATTTATCAGGAAATCTTTTTACTTTGTCTTCTATCGACGGACAATATCTGGGCCCTATCCCCTGTATCTGCCCGCTGTATAAAGGCGATCTATGAAGATTATTAAGTATTATTTCTCTTGTTTTTTCGGTTGTGTAAGTAAGGTGGCACGGCAGTTGATTTTCCCTTATTATTCTCGCGGTTTCAAAAGAAAAATTGCGCGGCACATCATCCGGATACTGCGCGGCTGTTGCGGCGTAATCTATAGACCTACTGTCAACACGGGGCGTAGTGCCGGTTTTAAGTCGTCCTAGCGCCAAACCCGCCCTTTTAAGCGACCCCGAAAGCGCGCAGGAAGCAAACTCCCCCGCCCTGCCGGCGGTAAATTTATTTTCTCCTATATGAATTAAGCCGTTAAGAAATGTTCCTGCGGCAAGAATTGCCGCCTTGCATTTATAAGTGATCCCATTTTGGGTAATAATCCCTGTTATATGATTATCTTCTATTATAAATTCTTCCGCTAATTCTTGTTTAATATCTAAATTTTCCTGATTTTCAAGCACATTTTTCATGTATTTTTCATATAAAACCTTATCCGCCTGGGCGCGCAATGCCTGAACCGCCGGTCCTTTGCCTGTATTGAGCATCCTTATGTGAATATGAGTATTATCGATTGCCTTGCCCATTTCTCCGCCGAGAGCGTCTATTTCTCTCACCAGATGGCCTTTTGCCGGCCCGCCGATAGAAGGATTACATGGCATTTTGGCAATAGTGTCTAAATTTATGGTTAGAAGAAGCGTTTTAGCGCCCATCCGGGCGCTTGCCAAAGACGCCTCAATACCGGCATGCCCCCCGCCGATAACTATTATATCGTATTTTTTAGAAAAAATCATGATTATATTCCTCAACAAATCTGTGCCTTAACCTAATTTATGGGGTCAGGCACGCGTAAAATTGTTTCACAATTTTACGATGCCAGACCCCTAACTTTGATTTATTTTAAAAATACTCAATTCTAATCCGTTCTAACTCATTCTAGGGTTCGTTCTAACCCCATATTAGCGCGAACGAATTTTCGCATTAAACTTATGGGCCAAAAAACTACCCGTTCTAACCCATCAACCTCGTAGGGGCGACCTGGCAGGTCGCCCCTACAGTATTTTTTTAAAAATATTCCTTATTTATAAGGTCGTTCTATACTATTTTAAGCCATTCTAACCGAACAAGTGTTTCTTTTTTGTTTTTTTATTTCACTTTAACAGGGCTAGAACATTACTTTAACCTGGTTAGAACGGGGCAGGGGATCATTTCCCAATACAAAATTCGCTGAATATTTTGTTTACAATGTCTTCTCTTACCGTTTCTCCTATAATTTCTCCCAGCTTATTCCAAGCTTCTTTTAAATCAATCGTTATGAAATCTATGTCCATATTTTTTTCTACCGACTCTTTAACGCTTATAAGATTTTGTTCGGCTTCTTTGAGTAAATTTATATGTCTGGCGCCGCTTACAAGATATTCGTTTGTGTCAAAGCTTCCGCCGCATACCAGGTTAAACATTTTTTCTTTTAATTCATCAAAGCCCATACCGTTTAAGGCGCATGTTTTTATTATGCCTTTATGTTTTTTTATATAACTTTCTACATCATTATAGTCAAAGCGGCGCTTTAAATCCGTTTTGTTTAATACAACAATACAATCCTTGCCCTTTTTTGTGACATGCTCTATCGTTTTTTGGTCTTCTTCATCTATTTCGGAAGAAACGTCTAAAACCATCAAGACCAAATCGGCTTCTTCTATTTCGTCTATTGTTTTTTCAATACCTATTTTTTCAACATAGTCATCAGAAAATCTGACTCCCGCCGTATCAACAAGTTTAAAGGGAACGCCTTTTAAATTAATCCACTCATATAGTACATCTCTGGTTGTTCCTGGAATATCCGTAACAATGGCTCTGTCTTTTTCTATCAGCGTATTAAGAATGGAGCTCTTACCCACATTGGATTTACCCGCTATGACCGTTTTTACGCCGAGAGAAAATATTTTGCCTTCCTCTGCGCTCTTTAACCATTTTTCAATTTTTTTCAACCAATGCGAATTTTTTTTCGCGAAATCATCCATGGATAGGGGAGGAAGGTCTTCTTCGCAAAAATCTATGTGCGCCTCCATTAGCGCTAGTTCATTCATGATTTCAGACCTTAATTTTTTTATTTCTACCGAAAGCTTGCCTTCCAGCTGGTTTAATGCTATTTCTAAGCTTTTTTCGGTTTTTGATTTTATGAGCCCCGCGACGGCTTCGGCCTGAGAAAGGTCTATTTTTCCATTTAAAAACGCTCTTTTTGTAAATTCACCCGGATGAGCAAGACGGGCGCCTTCTCTTAAGGAAATCTCAAGTATCTTATTTAATGAAACAACCGAACCGTGCCCGTGTATCTCAACAATGTCTTCGCCCGTGTATGTTTTGGGCGCTTTAGAATATACCGCCATAACTTCGTCAGCTTTCTTGCCCGAAATCTGATCAAAAACATAACCATATACCATTTTTCTGTCTTCGAATTTGGCTTTGACGGGGGAGGGAGGGGAAAATATTTTTTTTAAAATATCAAGGGCGCCGCTTCCGCTTAAACGGACAATGCCTATGCCGCCTTCGCCTATTGGAGTTGAGATTGCCGCTATTGTGTCGTTTAAGAAATCCATGATTTTACCTAATAAGTAGGGGCACCACATGTGGTGCCCCTACAGTTTTTTATTTATTTTTATTATTTTCTTTCGCCGTGGGAGAGGCCTATGGCATAAGGGCATTCTATTTCTGCCAGCTTAAAATCCTCATCAAATCTCTCTCTGTACCACGCGCCGAGCTTAAAATGAAATTTTCCGCTGGTTCCGTAAAGCAGAGTTCTTTTGTTGTTGTACTGCCACTGTAATTTTTTCTTTTTTTCATAAACCTGAATAATAAAATAAACCTGTTTTTCTTCCATGGCCTGCTTGTCTATTTCGCTGGGATAAAGCTCTGACTCTTTTGTATGAGAATGAAAGTCGCCTATAATTTTAAGATGCGGGATATGTGTCTCTAAAAATTTAATAACGTCTTCATGAACAACCGTTTTGGGAAAACTTACGCCTCTGGTGTGCCTGACCGCCGTTTGAAAAACAACGGCTTTGTGAACAACTGATTTTCCTTTTTCCATTGTTCCGATCAAAAGCCCCAGGCATTCCTTGGGAAAAACCTCTATTGAACACAGAAGCATGCTCCAGAAAGCATCTTCCAGTATATATATCTTCATTATTCTTCCTTGAGAGCTATTATTACTTTTCTCATCGGCTCTTCGCCCGATGAAAATGTTTTTACGTGCGGGTGGTCCTGCAGGGCAAGGTGCACTATCCTTCTTTCATTGGGGGGCATGGGGTCTAAAATTATATTTCTTTTTTCGTGTTTTACTTTTTCGGCCTGTCTTAACGCGAGGTCGCTTAACGCCCTTTCCCTTCTTTCTTTATAGCCTTTGGCGTCTACCACTATTTTTGTTCTGTCGGCCGCGCCTCTGTTTATAATCACATTTATCAGTAATTGAATCGCGTCCAGGGTTGTGCCGTTTTGCCCTATCAAAATCGCGAGGTCTTCGCTGTCAATATCAACCTTTATTCCTATGCCTTCAATGGGCGTAATCTTTTGGGTAACTTCCAGCCCCATGTGTTTAAAAAGTTCCTGCAGGGCGTTTTCAATTCTGCCGATGGTGTTTCCCGCGCTTGCCGCGACTTTTATTTTAGCTTCTTTGCTGCCGATGCCCAATATTCCGGAAGCGCCTTCTTCTATAACTTCATAGTTAAGCTCTTCTTCCGGCGCAAGCTTTAAGGCTTTGCGGGCTTCTTCTTTTGCTTCTTCAATATTTTTGCCCGTAACTTCCATATATTCCATATTTCCTCCGTTGTCGCGCGGGCTAAAGCCCCGCGGCTACCGTTTTCTGTGTTTTTATACTTTTGTTTCTTCTTTTTTATCTTCTATTTTTTTCACTTCTGCTTTAATGTCTATAATTCCGTCGCCGACGATAACTCTTGACGGCTTATTCATAACCGTCATCTGCTGGAATATGCTTAATATGTTAAATACAAGCCAGTACAAAATTAACGCCGACGGGAAGTTGCCTGCCCACATAATATAAGTAAACATAATCGGCATGATGAGATTCATCGTGGCTTGTGTTTGCGCCGTTGCTTTATCTACAGCTGTAAGTTTTTGCGAGATAAACATGCTTACCGCGTACAAAATCAACATTATCGTATCCGGCTGAGACAAGTTGGCCGCGATAACCGCCTTTTTTAAAAATACGGGCGACTTTGCCGCCAATTCTGGCGTTATCCACATAAAATAAGCTTCTTTAAGTTCTCCGGCGTGCTTGGTTATCGCGCCCCAGATTCCCCACAATATGGGCATCTGTATAAGAATAGGAAGGCATCCGCCAAGCGGATTTACTTTGTGCTTTTTAAATAGCTCCATCTGCTCTGTCTGCAGTTTTTTGGGGTCGTCTTTATGTTTTATCTGCAGTTTTTTTATTTCCGGCTGAATCGCGGCCATGTCTTTCATCGCCTGAAATTGCTGCTGCGTAGGAATATAAAGCAGGGCTTTCACTACAAGAGCCAGCAAAATTATCGCCCAGCCGTAACTGCCGGTTATTTTGTAAAAGTAACTCAACGCATGCCAAATGGTATCTTGTATCAATTTATCCTCCGTTGTTCTTCGCGCCCTCGCGCCCTCGCGCCCTCGCGCCCTCGCGCCCTAGGACAATGTATATTTTTTGTCCGTATGCGTACGGACAAAAAATTATCCTATAACGAGGGACCGGGGGCCCGACGAACGAGGAACGTTTATTTATTTCACCGGATCGTATCCGCCGCGAAAGAAGGGATTGCACTTTAATATTCTTGCCGCGCCGAAATAAGCGCCCTTCATCGCGCCGTGCTTTTCAATTGATTCCATCGCGTATGTGGAACAGCTGGGCGTAAACCTGCAATGGCTTGCCGTAAATTTTGAAAAGAATTTATAAGCTTTTATAATGTATATTAAAACTTTTTTCATTTTATTATTTTTGCCCTTAGAAGCCCTTGTTGGATTTCTTCTTTAAGCCCGGCAAAGGAAAGCGTCAGCGCTGTTTCTTTCACATAAACAATAAACATGAGTCCTTCAAAAAAAACTTCTTCTTTAATTATGGAGCGGACTCGTCTTCGTATTTTGTTGCGCGTTACGGCGTTCTTAAATCTTTTGGATGTTGTTATGCCGTAGCCCGTTTCAGGCCTGCGGGATTTAATCCAGAAGATCCCTATGTTTTTTACATACACTTTTCTGCCTGTTTTATATATGTACGAAAAATCTTTGTTTTTTTTAATTTTTTTTAACTGCTTATACAGCAAGCTTTTTTCTTCCTTTTTGCCTTCTTCTGTTTATTGTTTTTGCCCCGTTGGAAGTGGACATTCTTTTTAAGAATCCCGAGGTTCTTTTCTGACTTTTGTTTTTCGGCTGATATGTTCTTTTCATGATATACCTCTATGTTTTTCAATTGCAGGGGCATGCCCCCGCGTAATAAATTAAAACTAATTATACCCGCGCTTATTATTAAAGTCAAGATTTTTAAATATACTCCTAAAGACCTATATAAAATAGTCCTAAAGACTGATATTTTTATCCGCCTTATCGTGTTATCATATAATTGAAAGAAGGCGATGAAGATGACGCTGGAGAGCTTAAAACCCGATGCACCAAAAACACCAGATTTAAATACAATTGCGCCAAAATCAAATAATGACAGAGTTTTTTTAAAAGAAAAATTAAGAAAAACGGAAATTCGCGCGGAATTAGCAATTTTTGATGCTAATGTCCGCGGCAGAGGTTTAAACTTGCCGACGGAATCAAATTCGGCTTAAAATAACAAAAATTTTCCTTATCCTCCTGAAAAATCCCACTGTTTTTGCCCAAAACAGCGGGATTTTTGCTTTTTGAGCAGGTTAATCCTTAATCGGGGCGCTGTTTTGGCGGAAAAAAGAACTCTTTTTTGAAAATTTTGCTTTAAAATAAGTGTTTTTTTGTTTTTTGTTCCGTTTTTTGCTTTATTTATGCACAACTGTGGACAAAGCTGTGTATAAAAGCCTTGAATTGTGTAAAAGTTTCGGGCTGAAACTTTTTTATAAAATTTTTTTTGAGTTAAAACCCGTTCTTTTTTTTACTTATCCACAGGAAGAAAACTATTTATGTGAATATGTGTATATTTAGCTTGAAGGATTTTTCATCGCTTACAGGTAATAATCCTTACCTGAGCAATAGAATTATTTTTAAAATCTTTTAGTTTCTATGCCGGCAGAAAGGCTAATATGTTTACCAATGATGTTGAAATAAATTCGCCTGTCAATCCAGCGGATGATAAAATAAAAGAAACGTGGACTGAGTGCCTGCGCGTAATGGAAGAAAAACTCGGCAGGCCTACTTTTGAAACTTGTTTTAAAGGCAGCGTCCCTTTTTCTTCCGCCGGAAATTCCGTTACAATTCTTGTTTCAAATAAATTCGCGAAAGACTGGATCATGAACCGTAACTTTGATTTGGTTGAAAAAACGTTTCAGAATCTTTTTGGAGAAAAAGTTTCTTTATCTTTTGAGGTAAACAAAAACCCCGAGCCCGAAGAATCCGCGTTTACTCCTCCAAATTCTTTTTCGTCTGAGCAAAATAAAAATTCCATTAAGACTTTTTTAAATCCTACTTATACTTTTGATTCTTTTGTGGTGGGCAACAGCAATCATTTTGCTTCCGCCGCGGCTCTTGCGGTCGCGGAATCTCCCGCCAAGGCGTATAATCCGCTTTTTATTTACGGCGGCGTCGGCTTAGGCAAAACGCACCTTATGCATGCCATAGCTAATTATGTTTTAAGAAGAAATCCTTCGGCAAAAGTTGTATATGTTTCCGCCGAAAAATTTACCAATGAACTTATTAATTCAATCGGCGACCATCAGACCGTTCAGTTTAGAAATAAATACCGGAACATCGACGTTCTCTTAATTGACGACATACAATTTCTGGCGAATAAAGAAAGAACACAGGAAGAATTCTTTCATACCTTTAACGACCTGCACGGCGCGAATAAGCAGGTGGTTATAACAAGCGACCGGCCTCCAAAAGAAATACCTACGCTTGAAGACCGGCTGCGTTCGCGTTTTGAATGGGGTCTTATAGCTGATATTCAGACGCCGGACCTGGAAACAAGAGAAGCTATTTTAAGAAAAAAGGCTGACTCTGAAAAAGTGAGCATTCCTTATGAAATAATTTCTTTTGTGGCGGAAAAAATAACTTCTAACATTCGGGAGCTTGAGGGCGCGCTTGTCCGGGTAATAGCTTACGCTTCTCTTCATAAAAGCGAGGTAACTATTTCTCTGGCAAAAGAAGCGCTTAAAAATATAATAGGGGAGGATAAAAATAAAAATTTAAGCGTCCCTCTTATTCAGCAAATTGTTTCCGAATATTTCACGATAGCTCTTTCTGAATTAAAAGGAGAAAAGAGAGACCAGCGGTTTTCTCTTCCTCGGCAAATTGCCATGTTTTTAAGCAGGGAGCTTATAGGCTCGTCTTATCCCGATATCGGAAAAGAATTTGGAGGGAAAGATCATACCACGGTTATGCACGCGTGGAAAAAAATAAATGAGCTGCAAAAAAATCCGCAGATTTCAAACAGTATAGCGAATATAAAAAATCAATTAACATCTTTCTGTGGAAAAACATAAACTTGTTTGTGGATTCTTTTTCATAAAGTGTTTTTTCGGCGGGGCTTGTTTATAAGTTGGAAATGTATTAAACTTTTTTCCACAGGGTTTTATAAAAAGATTTTATGGAAATAATAAAAAGAAAAAGTTATAAACATATTAACAGGTTCTATTACTACTACTAATTTATATATGTGTAAAACTATAAATAAATGAAATTAAAAATCTGTGGAGGAAAAAATGAAAATAAATATCTCAAGAAAAAAAATTGAAGAAGGTATTTTAAAAGTTTCAAAAGCGGTAAGTTATAGAAGCCCCCTTCCAATACTTACTCATATTTTATTTAAAACAGACGGAGAAAACAAGGTAAAATTGCTCGCGACAGATTTGGAATTAGGAATTGAAACGATAATAGACGCGCAAATTTTAAAAAAGGGCTCTTTTTGCGCGCCGGCAAAAGTAATTACAGAGATTATAACTCAGCTTTCCGATGAAGACGTTGTGTTTGAATTAAAAGATAAAATTCTGGAAATAAGAACAAATACTTCCAAATATAACATAAATGTGCTGGAAGAAGAAGATTTCCCGGTTTTTCCAAAACCTAAAAACATACCAACTCTTCTTTTAGATCAGAAAGAATTCAAAAATATAATAAAAGACGTTATTTTCGCGTGTGCCCAGACGGATGAAATAAGAACAACCTTAACGGGAGTTTTATTCAGCCTTAAAGGGCAGGTTTTAACCTTAGTTTCCACAGACGGAAGACGGCTTGCCAAGATGGAATATTCACTGAAAGAAGTTTTTCCAAAAGAAGAAAAACTTATAATACCGGGAAAGTCTTTACAGGAAATACAGAGAATATCAAGAGAAGACGGAGAAATAGCCATATTTATTAATGAAGGACAGGTATTTTTTAAGTTTGATGAAACAACTATTTATTCAAGAGTAATAGACGGAAGTTTTCCAAACTATAATCAGGTAATCCCGTCAAGCCATAATACAAAAACCATAATAAACAGGGAAGAATTACTGCAGTCATTAAAAAGAGCTTTGATATTAGCGTGCGAAAAAGACAGCCCTAAATTAGTAAAAGTTGAAATAATTAAAGAC
>Ga0209749_1000889_pt1 | contig 33049 bp, 32 predicted proteins | sample EPASupsiteSAE347_FD_187267 | JGI IMG/M metagenome (GOLD analysis project Ga0209749, IMG submission 187267) | Bioremediated contaminated groundwater from EPA Superfund site, New Mexico - Sample SAE3-47 (SPAdes) (version 2) | ecosystem: Environmental > Aquatic > Deep subsurface > Groundwater >...
TGTTAGAAAATAACCATTACAAATAGTTGTTTTCTTACAGGCTCTTATGGCCGGTCGATGAACGAAATTTGTTACAGTTATTTATTAACAAGGCCTTAGTGAATATTTCAAAACCGGGAACGCAAATTATAAAGTAGTATCACGAAATTTACGAATCACGATTTTTCGGTGGTGTCATATTTTAACTTTTTTTACAGCAAAGACACACAAGAAAATCATTATGAATTTCATGAGCTTTCTCTGCATCTCTGCGTTGAATTTTTCAGTTAATTTAGGACACTACCGATTTTTCCGGGCTTTTGGAATTCTCGATCTTTTCTATCAGCAAGGAAAAATCGAATTTCTTTTCCATGGAAAAAAGAGGGGTTCCAAAAAGGTCATTGGGTCCCAAATCACTTTTTTGAAATCCGAAAGATTCATAAAGTCTTACAGCTTGGTTCAAAAAAGGAGTGGTGCTCAAAAAAAGTTTTTTACATCGGCTTCCCAAGGCAAATTGTTCAACCCGGGTCAGCAATTCGTAGCCGATTTTTTTCCCTCTCCACTCCGGGAGAATGGCCATACCTCTAACATAAAGGTCGTTTTCGGCAATCACTCCTGAAACTGTCCCTATCAGTTTTTCACCGCATTCCGCAACCCAGATTGGTCCTTCCGCAATGCGATTTTTGACCTTTTCAGCATTAAGAACCGTTGCCTCAAAAGCTTTGGGGGAATAAAGCGGTCGAAATTCTTCGAAAGCCTTGAAAAGAATCGAACATATCCCCTGCGCATCTTTGTCCCGCGCAAGACGAAATGTAATTTTTTCATCGGGGCTCATAGCATGATTTCTCCTTCCATGAATTTAACCGCTTGCCCAGCCAGAAGAACTCGATCTTTTTTCATTTCACAAATCAAATCGCCTTTACGTTTTGAAAGTTGCCTTGCCGAAAGCGGATTCTTTCCCAATTTTTCATGCCATAGGGGAGTCAATTCGCAATGGGCGGCACCGGTCACGGGATCTTCGGGAACCCCTAATTTCGGGAAAAAACATCGGCTGACGAAATCGGTTTCACTTCCTTTTGCCGTAGCCAAAATCCCTCCAAGCGGCAACGTCATCATTGAAGAGAAATCGGGAAGCAATTTCAAGATATCATCTTCCGTTTCGAATACAGCTATGTAATCATCGGCCACAAAAACTTCCAGAGGTTTTTTTCCGAGACAATGCACAAGCGGATCGGGAATTTCACATTTTTTGGAAACCTTGGCGGGAAAATTCAAAACCAACATTTTATCGCGTCTTTCGACAAACAAATCTCCGCTTCGGGTTTCAAAAAGAATGGATGAATTGGAAATCTTTAGAATGTCGAAGATAACGAAACCGGCAGCTAAAGTGGCATGGCCGCATAAATCAACCTCCGTTGTCGGAGTGAACCACCGTAATTGGAATCCCTTCTTGGAGGGAACAAAAAAAGCCGTTTCGGAAAGGTTGTTTTCCATAGCGATCGATTTCAGCAAAGAATCGTCAAGCCAATGTTCGAGAGGACAAACAGCCGCCGGATTTCCTTCAAAGACTTTTCGGGCAAAAGCATCGATTTGAAACAGTTTAATCCGCATATTTTCTCCTTTTTCTTAAGTCCCTTGGCCATTCGAACATCCTTGGCGTCGGGATTCTTTTTCAAGACTTCTTCGGCCTCCATCTTTGCCAATTTCACTAAGGCCTTGTTAATAAATAACTCCAACAAATTTCGTTCATCGACCGGCCATAAGAGCCTGTAAGAAATTTTCGATTATACTAATCCAAGAAAAATGGGAACACAATATTACGGATTTCAAAAATGATGTGTGAGATTATCTTGCCCGCAGTCAGGCCTCCGCCAACCGAATTGTTACGCTACGCCTTTTCTACGAATAAGCTGAACCATCGCATCCAAGCTCTGTAGGAATCTGGATCGATCCTTCTTTTGAAATGGAGGCGGACCGCCTATCATTGTTCCCTGTTCGCGAAGACCCATGAGGATGTTTCTGGTTGCCAACGCATGACCGATATTGTCTTCGGTAAAAGCCCGGCCGTTGTGGCCCAGAACGCCGGCACCCTCTTTAACGCACCTTGCCGCCAGGGGAATATCTCCGGTGATAACGATGTCGTATCGTGTAACATGCTCCGCGATCCAGTTATCGGCCGCGTCAAGCCCGTCGTCAACGATGATGATTTTCACACCCGGCTGCTCGGGAAGTCGGATCTTTGTATTCGCAACCAAGGTAACCATGATGCCGTACCGGCCAGCGACTCTGTAAACTTCCGATTTTACCGGACAAGCATCGGCATCAACGAAGATATCCATAAAAACTCCGACAAATTATACGATTCCCTTTAATTTCACGGCTAAGTAAATAATCAATCCATTTCTTCCAACAGCTTCTCGCGATTGCTTTCAAGTATCCTACCCATAAAAGAAAGAGAAAAGAAATATATCGTCATTAGAAGGATAAAAAGCAAAACAACTCCGAAATAACCGGGAATCTCGAATTTCAATATTGAAACCCAATGTATTGTCAGAATAATAAGCCCACTTCCATCAATCGTCAAACAAATGGCATTGCGCAAAACAAGCCGGCGGGATAGCAGGGAAACTGTGAAATAATTGGCAAAATAAAAGCAACGAAATTCACAAAGCTTTGCCAATGCGACTCTCCGGGGTGGTACATTTTCAAATTTATAATTATTTCACACCTTCATGGCAATTGCATGAAATCATTCCCGAAAGCCGATTGTAGGGGGGATTAGCCGACCCGGCGGATTACGGCGAAAGCGCGCCTAATCCGCCCTACAGAAATTTTAATGCGTTTGCCCTGAAGGGACAGGCTGAACGTGAAAATTTTGACGATTTATGCTATTATCCATCATCTTTTTTATTCGTTTTATTATTACTGGAGGCACTAATGGCGATTCTTCTATACAATTCTTTAACTCGTACCAAGGAAGAATTCAAACCCCTTATCGACGGGCAGGTCGGAATTTACGTATGCGGCCCGACGGTATACGGCCCACCCCATCTCGGTCACGCGAAAAGTTATATCAGCTTTGACATACTGGTCAAATTTCTGCGTAAAAAAGGCCTTAAAGTAAGATACGTACAAAACATCACCGACGTAGGTCACCTGACGGACGACGCCGACGCCGGCGAAGATAAGATACAAAAACAAGCGAAAATCGACAAGGTTCATCCGTTTGAAATCGTCGATAAATATACGCGACAATATTTCAGTGCCATGGAAACATTGCGCGTCGCCCACCCCAGCTTTTACGTGCGGGCCTCTCAACACATCGGCGAGCAGATAGAAGCCGTTCAAGCACTCATTAAAAAAGGTCACGCTTACGAAGTTTCGGGAAACGTCTACTTCGACGTCGGTTCCTTTCCCAACTACGGAAAGCTTTCGGGAAGAGTTCTGGACGAGCAACGAGAAGCAGTTAGAATCGGCGCCCGCTCCGAGAAGCGCAATCACCGAGATTTTGCCTTGTGGAAAATCGCCGAGCCCGATCATATTCTCAAATGGAACTCCCCATGGGGAGCGGGCTATCCGGGGTGGCATATCGAATGCTCGGTAATGAGCACGAAATATTTGGGTGAAACATTCGACATTCACGGCGGAGGCATCGAAAATATGTTTCCGCATCATGAATGCGAGATAGCGCAAAGTGAAGCGATCACGGGAAAAAAGTTCGCCCGCTATTGGATTCATCACAACATGGTCACGGTTGACGGCGTAAAAATGGGAAAATCGCTGGGAAATTTCACGACTTGCGAAGATTTGTTAAACCGACATTCTCCTGAAGCCATTCGCAATTTTATCCTATCCATGCACTATCGCTCTCCAACCAATTATACGGAAGAAGCAATTACGGCAACGGCAACGGGGCTTGCGCGTATTGAGCAACTTAAATCGCGTTTTGTGGAAATAAGCAACACGACAATTTCCCCTACGCCTCAAGACGCCGAGTTGGCATCCGCTTGCGCTGAGACAGACAAGGCAATCGATGAAGCCTTCGAAAACGACTTGGACACTCCCGCCGCCATCAGCCATCTATTCAATTTCGTGACGACAGCCAATCGTTTAATGGAGGCCGGTCCGTTATCTTCCACGGCTTCGAAAGCTGCTCTTTCCCTGCTTTACACATGGGGCAGTCAAGTTCTCGGCATTGTTTCCGAGAAATCGGCAATGCAGGGAAATTTCGACATTTCCCCGTTAATGGAAATTATCGTAGATCTGCGCAAGGAATTGAAGACCGCCAAAAGATACGATCTTGCCGATAGAATCAGGGATCGTCTTAAAGAATCGAATATCGTAATTGAAGATACGCGCGACGGCGCAAGATGGCGAAAATCGTGATATGCAAGCCGAAATGCCTTCGTGACACAATCGAGATGAATAAGGATTTTCATTGCCGGAAAAATCCGAGCGACCTCTCTGTTGTTTTTTCCATTGCGGAACCCTGGAATTCCGAGACGGCAAGCAAGATTCCAGCTCGCACGCTCGCGTATATCGGGGATTCCGTTTTTGAACTCGGAATGCGGCTTCGTCACGTAAAATGGGGCGCTGATAAAACAGGCAAGCTTCATGACTCTGTTGTAGATATCGTGTGCGCGCCCAATCAAGCTCGAATTTTCGATATCATTTTCGCCGATCTTGATGAAAAAGAGCAAAATCTTTTGAAGAATTGGCGAAATACCAAATTACCTTATCGCTCCTCGCCTGTGCCCAAAGGAATATTCGCCAAAAGCACGGCTTTCGAAGCTTGGGTAGGTTTTCTTTTTCTTACCGGACAATGCGAAAGGCTTATCCGAATATTCGCATTAACTCTTTCCGAGGATAAACAAAATGAGACAACGGTCGACGAATTATGAATAAACCCAATGATAATATTTCCGAGAATCTTGTCGTAAGAGGCCGCCATGAAGTTCTGGAAACGCTTAAAAGCGGCAAAACGATTGACTCCCTGATTATCTCCAAGGGTTCATACGCGGATATCATCAATGAAATCATTCAAACCGCCCGCGCAAAGAAAATCAAGATTCAATTCCTGGAATCCGAAGCTTTTAGAAAGAAGTTCGGAGGCAATTCACAAGGCGTAATAGCCCAAACAGGAAGTTTTTCTTACGCCGATCTCAATGAAATTATTGAAAAGACGAATGCAACCGACAATGCAATCATCATAGCGGTCAACAACGTTGAAGATCCGCGAAACTTAGGGGCGATAACCCGAACCGCCGAAGCCGGAGGAGCCGCCGCCATTTTAATTCCCACCCATAGAGCCGCCGGAATGACCGAGTGGGCCGTCAGAACCGCGCAAGGTGCTTCCGATTACATTCCGATAGCACGAGTGACTAATATCGGTACGACATTGGAAAGCTTAAAAGCCCAAGGATTTTGGATAATCGGGTTGGATGAAAAATCTCAAAAAAAATACTGGGAAGTTAAATACTCCGGGAAACTGGTACTCGTAGCAGGCGGCGAAGATGCGGGTTTGGGAAGGAGAGTCGCCTCCGTTTGCGATGAAACCGTGGCTATACCTATGTCCGGTCACATCCGCTCTCTAAATGTTTCCGTAAGTGTCGGCATAGTTTTTTTCGAGATGCTGAGACAATCTAATTATGTATCAGCTTGATAATGTTGAATTCAGAAGTCAAAAACACAGGGTACCAAACCTGGTCGGAAGGCCCGCTAAAGATTTGTCAGAATGCTAAATTTTAAGTTGACTTTCGTTTCCATCTAGGCTATCATGACCCAACGCCTTTATGGTATTGATCTTTCTCAATGCAATAATTCCGGTGCCGACGTAGCTCAATTGGCAGAGCAGCTGATTTGTAATCAGCAGGTTGCGGGTTCGAGTCCCTTCGTCGGCTTCCCTGATCTTCATGGAGTGGTGCCCGAGTGGCTAAAGGGGGCAGACTGTAAATCTGTTGGCTCACGCCTACGGTGGTTCAAATCCATCCCACTCCAATTGGATGCCCGTGTAGCTCAGTCGGTAGAGCACTTGCATGGTAAGCAAGAGGTCACCGGTTCAACCCCGGTCGCGGGCTTGTAATTAACTTTCAATCAACCAAAGTAGGAGGGCCCTCACATGGCCAAAGAGCAATTTAATCGAGCTAAGCCACATGTCAATGTTGGCACGATCGGTCACGTCGACCATGGCAAGACAACTCTTACGGCATCCATTACTAAGGTGTTGTCCGAAAAAGGTCTAGCGAAGTTCGTCTCTTATGACGAAGTGGCGCACGCGGATGCCAAGTGTTTCCGGCGTGATGATACCAAGATTCTCACCGTTAACACTTCGCACGTGGAATATCAATCGGATAAACGCCATTACGCTCACGTCGATTGTCCGGGACATGCTGATTACATCAAGAACATGATTACGGGCGCCGCGCAAATGGATGGTGCCGTGCTTGTAGTATCGGCTGCTGACGGTCCTATGCCCCAGACTCGCGAACATATTTTGTTGGCTCGGCAAGTCGGTGTTCCTTACATCGTCGTATTTATGAACAAATGCGATTTGGTTGATGACCCCGAACTTCTCGATCTGGTTGAACTCGAGGTTCGAGATTTGCTGAACAAATATGAATTCCCCGGCGACAAAACTCCGGTCATTCGCGGTTCCGCCACGGAAGCCATTGCCGGCACCGGGAAATACGGCCCTCAAGCTATCCTTGATTTGGTTAAAGCCATGGATGACAATATTCCCGATCCGGTTCGTGAAGTCGACAAGCCTTTCCTACTCGCGATTGAAGACGTTTTCACCATTACGGGGCGCGGCACCGTTGTTACGGGGCGTGTCGAACGCGGCATGGTCAAAGTCGGCGATCCGATCGAAATCGTAGGGCTTCGCGAAGAAGTTAAACAGACCGTCTGCACGGGCGTCGAAATGTTCCGCAAGCTTCTGGACCAAGGAATCGCAGGCGACAACCTTGGTATGTTGTTGCGCGGCATCGATAAAGATGATGTTGAACGTGGAATGGTTCTAGCGAAACCCAAGAGCATCACCGCGCATAAGAAGTTCATAGCCCAAGTTTACGTGCTGTCTAAAGAAGAAGGCGGGCGCCACACTCCGTTCTTCGGAAATTACCGTCCGCAATTCTACTTCAGAACTACCGACGTCACCGGTATCGTCCAACTGCTTGAAGGCAAGGAAATGGTCATGCCCGGCGACCGCGTTGAAGTAAGCGTTGATTTGATCACACCTATCGCTTGTGAAGAAAGTTTGCGCTTCGCCATTCGAGAAGGTGGTCGGACCGTAGGCGCGGGCGTAGTCAGTAAGATTATCGAATAATCTGGAATTCATCGGAGCGGGGGTTTCTTCGCTCCGATATAATCCGCCAAATCGGCGAACATTGAAAAAGAGGTAGATTTTTATGCGTGAGCAGATTACTTTGGTTTGCACGAGCTGCAAACGCAAGAATTACACGTCCATGAAAAACAAGCGGAATGACCCTGACCGCATTGAACTAAGCAAATACTGCCCGAAAGAAAGAAAACATACTCCCCACAAGGAAGGTAAGTGATTTTTCAGGGGTTGGGTAAATACCATCATCAGGAGTATCAAGTGGAAAGGGAGTCCGGAAAGTTAGGCCAGTAGCTCAATTGGCAGAGCACCGGTCTCCAAAACCGGGGGTTAGGGGTTCAATTCCCTTCTGGCCTGATGGTCAATTCAGAAAGCGCTTTGAGGAATAGATGGAAAAGATCAGGACATTTTGGAAAGACATGACGCGTTATCTCACAGAGGTATGGATTGAAGTTCGCCCTCAAAAGGGGCGCGTTGCTTGGCCGTCGTTCGATACCGTAAAGTTATCTACAAAGGTAGTCATCATTTCTTCCGTTGGTCTGGGAATGTTTATCGGCGGTCTTGACATCTTCTTTGGGTGGCTCCTGAAGATGATAGTCGGCGGGAAGGTATAGGGTGCCTTGTGGATATCTTAAAGGCCAAATGGTATGTAATTCATACCCACTCTGGGTCTGAATATAAAGTCAAGGCAAACTTAGAACACCGTGTTGATCTCCTTGGCAAGCAAAACTGTATATTCAAGGTTTTGGTTCCCACGGAAAATACGGAAAGAGTCCAAGACGGGGAACGAGTAACTCAGACTCGAAAAATTTATCCCGGCTATGTTCTCGTTCAAATGGATCTTGATGATGACACCTGGACAGTCGTGAAAAACACTCCCGGAGTCACCGGGTTTGTCGGGTTAGGTGATAAACCGACTCCATTGCATGAAAAAGAAGTTCAAAATGTCCTGCGGACTGCCGGTATCGGACCACAAAGATCTGCGGCAATGACGCCTATCGGTTTCACCGAAGGCCAAACCGTAAAAATAATCGACGGTCCTTTCACCGATTTTATCGGTGTTATCAAAGAAATCAACCAGGAAAAGCGCAAGGCGAAGGTGCTTGTATTCATCTTTGGCCGCGATACAGCAATTGAAGTTGATCTGATTCAACTCGAAGAGGCATAACCGAAGGAGTTTTTTATGGCCAAGAAAGTTTCAGCTATCGTTAAATTACAGATACCCGCCGGTAAGGCGAATCCGGCACCGCCGGTAGGGCCTGCGCTTGGTCAGCACGGCGTAAACATAATGGATTTTTGCAAGAATTTCAACGGTCGGACACAAAAAGAAGGCGACTCGATCATCCCGGTAGTCATTACGATTTATAGCGATCGATCGTTTACTTTCGTAACACGCACTCCGCCGGTCGCCTTTCTTTTAAAGAAAGCCGCGAAACTCGACAAAGGTTGTGCAACGCCCGGTCGGGCAAAGCAAGGAAAAGTTACGCTTGCTCAAGTTAAAGAAATTGCGCAGAAGAAAATGCCCGATCTCACTGCGGCTGACCTTCAAGCGGCAATAAATACCGTTAAAGGCACCGCCCGCAGCATGGGCCTTGAAGTCGTCGAGAAATAAAGCGTAGCCGATTCATTCGGCCGCTTCAACATTTTTGAAGAAAGGAGAAAGCCTGTATGCCGAAACACTCCAAACGGTTTGATAATTTGGTTAAGAAGCATCTTGAAGCCGGAAAGGTTCTTCCGGCGGAAGAAGTTTTCAAGCGGATTAAAGAATGCTCCACCGCCAAGTTCGATGAAACCATAGATGTCGCTATCCGCACGGGTCTAGATCCGAAATACGCGGATCAACAACTGCGCGGGAGCGTTGTTCTTCCGTATGGCATCGGAAAGACGACTCGAGTCGTCGTTTTCGCAGCCGGGGAAAAAGCTAAAGAAGCCGAAGCCGCTGGAGCAGACTTCGTCGGTGCTCAAGATTTGGTCACCAAAATCGAAGGAGGCTGGACGGACTTTGATGCCGCCGTGGCTACTCCCGACATGATGAAATTTGTCGGAAAGCTCGGTCGAATACTTGGTCCCCGCAACTTGATGCCCAATCCAAAAGTTGGAACCGTAACAAACGACATCGAGAAAGTGGTCAAGGAATTAAAGTCCGGCAAGGTGCAGTATAGGGTTGAAAAGGCCGGAATCATCCATTCGATTCTGGGTAAAGCCTCTTTCGGCCCCCAAAAACTGCTTGAGAATTTCCTTGCATTTTTCCAGGCCATCCTCAAGGCAAAACCATCCGGCGCGAAAGGTACATACATAAAGTGTTGTACCGTAAGTTCCACGATGGGGCCGGGTTTTGATCTCGACGTTAACGTAGCTCGAGCAGCGGTTGAAAAAACCGCGATTTAACATTATCAACGGTCTTTAACAATCGATTTGCGTCAAAGACAGCGGGTCATTATGGTAAACGGCAGAGCCGGCCCGCCGAGACGGGAAAGATTTGCAATATCGCAAAGGTTTCCGGTGTTCTGCCGGAAACCTTTTACTTTTATGAAAAGGAGGTGAATCCTAATGGTAGATGTGACCAAGAAAACCGCTTATGTGAATGATTTTCAGCAAAAGTTGGCGAAGGCTAATGTGGTGGTTCTGGCCAGTTGTGAAGGTGTAAACGTCGATCAAATGACGGCGTTGCGAAAAAGCATCCGCAGTTCCGGTGATGAACTTAGAGTCGTCAAAAACACCTTATTGGTCAGGGCATTCAAAAATGCAAATATGGAACAATTAAATCCGTTCATGACCGGTTCCACCGCTATAACCTTCGGTTATTCCGATCCGGTTACACCGGTAAAAGCGTTGTTTGAATTCGCTCAAAAAGCTCAAAAATTTACTTTCAAAGCAGGATTCTTTGGAGGAAAAATTCTTACAGCCAAGGAACTGGAACAACTCTCGAAACTACCCGGCAGAAATCAATTGCTGAGCATGCTGTTGTCAACAATGGTAGGACCCATAAGAAACATGCTGTCCGTATGTCAAGGACCGATTCGCAAATTTGTTTATGCATTGGATGCCATAAAACAAAAGAAAGAAAAGGAAACCCCGGCAGCCCAATAAATTCGTCTTATTTAACTGAAAACAATCAAAGAAGGAGTTTGATAAATGAATAGGGACCAAATTCTAGAAGCAATCGAAAAGATGACCGTTCTTGAACTTTCCGAATTGGTGAAAGCGATGGAAGATAAATTCGGCGTTACCGCCGCCGCTCCAATGGCGATGGCTGTTGGTGCAGCCGCCCCCGCTGCCGTCGCTGAGAAGACCGAATTCGACGTAGTTCTTGAAAATTCCGGCGCCAATAAAATCAATGTAATTAAAGTCGTTCGCGAACTCACCGGACTTGGCTTGAAAGAAGCCAAAGATCTCGTTGACGGAGCACCGAAGATCGTCAAAGACGCTCTGGGCAAAAGCGATGCCGAAGCAATGAAAAAGAAGCTCGAAGAAGCCGGCGCCAAAGTCAGTTTGAAGTAAACTGAACCTTGAAATCCCCCCGACCAGATTGGTTTGGGGGATTTTGTTTTATTATATGATTTAAGATGATCGATTTTATAACATTTTATCTCCTTCTCGACAAAGGTGTTTTTACCTGGGGCGTATTTAAGCTCTGCTTTTTTTTCACATGTCTTCATTTCTTGTACAAGATAGTCATCCGTGCCGGGAAATCTCCCGCATTTAAGATAACAACCATTTTTCTCATATTATCGATCGGTTTCATAGGCGCGAGAGCATCTATACATCAAGATCGGCTTAACGGATATCGTGAAATTGCCTTAGAACTTGCATCATCAAACGATCCTAATGCATTGAATTTTTTCGGATATCTTCATCGACAAGGAATCAGCGATACCGTTTTTTTATCGGAATACGCTCTTCTTTTAATCAGACTCGGCCATGCTTCGGATTCAGTTCGTCTTCTGGATTTCGTTGCCGTTCAATCCGTTCGCGATGCTACGCTTGCCTTAACCTTAGCGCGCGGGTATAAAGCTTGCGGTAAATTACACGAAGCTGTAGAAGCAGCTAGGCGAAGCATCGACATCGGTGAAAATGACGATTATTTGAATCAATGGGCATTTAAAACGCTTGAAGATTGTCTTTTGCTTCTCGGTAAAAAGAATGAAGCCACTAAAGCTCTGGAAGAGCATCTGTTGTCTCTGGAGGGTGACGATGCCAAAGCAATAGTCAAACAAAGATTTTATGAAATCTCCAATCAAATTGCTTCGGAGGGCGCCTCGGTAAAATGAATTCGCATTCTTTGTCGTTGAAGCCTGTATTTCGATACCTAAGATTGGAAGAGCTTATTTTCCTGATTTTTTTTACCGTAATTGTTTATCTTTCCTTCCTCGAAGGGAAATTTTTGATTTTTCTCTACAAAGATCGCTTGGTCTATTCATTTGCAATTTTAATAATCTTCATTGCCTGTTTCAGAATTAATATGTTTCTATGGAAAAGCAACGCAATTATTTGGTCCGATCTTTTTCGAGAAATCATTTCATGCGGTACTATCCTTCGAGACTTTTTCAGTTTACTCATGTGTTGGTCCATGTATTCGACGATGTCCGGAATTCTAAGCCAGCTGGAAATAAAAGATCCCTGGCTCATCGCGGCTGATAGATGGCTTTTCGGAATCGACCCCAGCGTCTGGATAGAGAAATTCGCCCATCCGTCATTGACACTTTTTCTCACCGTGATTTACGTAGCCTTTTTCCTGTATATGCCTGTACTGTTTATTTTTTTGTATAGAATGCCGAATCGACGAGGATTAAGAGAATTCCTCCTAAGTTTGGTAATTGCATGTTTTTGGGGATATCTTGGATACACATTAGTACCCGCCATCGGGCCGCAATTCACGCTTCGAACCTCGTACAAGACCGACCTTTGGGACAATACGACCGGAAAAATAGCACAGGAGGCTCTTTCCTTCTGGGATGTAAACCGCATTCCAAAGGATTGCTTTCCTTCAATGCATGTCTGTCTTTCGGTGCTTTCCCTTCTTTTCGCTTGGAGATTCGTTCGTTTTCTGTTTTGGATTTTTCTTCCTTGCGTCATTGCATTGATCATCTCGACCATATATCTCAGATATCATTACGTCGTCGATGTATTCGCGGGATTGGCCATAGCATTCATATGTTATTGGTTAACCCCAACCATTTTAACGTTTTGGAATAATTTACTGGAACAAACCGACGCCGATCTGTAATTCCAAGAACAGTCATGCGAAGTCGCATGATTTCGGTAAGCTCAGACACCCTTCGGGTGTGCGAGATCGAGCGGTCGAGCCGCGACCCGTTCTATTTATTTCGCATCGCCGAGTCCCCTCCGATGATGAGCCCCAATGGGCGGATCAAACAACTATTGTTCGATCTACGAGCGTGATTGCCGATCGTAAAGCTTGTACAAGACATCGCCCCCGACGGTTTATTCCCATCGGGGGCGATTAAAGCTCAGGCGAAAGGTTCCCTAACTTCCTTTCAACGTTTCTAGATCACCTATTGATGAGCTATATCAAAGTCAACCCAGTCGCTGTCCACCGGAGTCGAGAAATCCGGGTAATAGTATCGCACTCTCCAACTGAATTGATCGGGTGCTCCCACCGGAGTCGTTCCTATGGTTAGAAGGAATGTCGTCGCCAGTTGAGTTGTAGAAGTGTTCGTAACGACTCTGGAGGTGCCCGAAACAAATGGGGGATCCTGAGTTCTTGTCCGGTCTTTGATATCCACGAAGACATACGTGCAGTTCGGATCTCCCGGCCAGGAGAAAGTAGCGGTAGTCGTCGCAACGCTGCTCGTCGTTACGATCCCATTGGGGCCCGGGTTCAAATCTTGCGGACGAGGCTTGACGAAAAACGTGTTGTAAGAAGAATAAGCGATGTTTCCGGATGAATCGATCGCTCCGACCGCCCAAACATACGGCCCGATATTCAGACCATTAGCCGCCAATCCGACGGTTTGAGTCAATGTAGTTCCCGCGACTGCACTACTGGTAATCGTCGCGATGTACGAGAAGTTGTTGGTCCCGCTTAATCCGTTCTTGATCGCAAGCTGATAAGTGGATGCATTGGCGACCGTATTCCATTGGAACGGAACCGCATCGGTGCTCGTGTAACTAAGCAGGCCGGCCGGGGACACGAGAGTCGGCGCAGCCACGGTGGGAATTCCATTATTGGTAATAATGGTCAAATATGCGTCATCGCTACGAAGCTCAGCGCCGGAATACGAATACCTCGCATGCCAATGCCATACGGTTCCTGAGGCCGGCGCGGGGTTCGCCGACGTGAATGCCAAGGTATAAGCACCGTTGGTCGTAGTCGGACTCATTATCAAATCGCCGTTGGAATTGAATATTTCCAGAGTAATTCTTGTCGCGTTGCTATCAGGGGGCGCCCTGAATTCGATCGACGAATTAGCCGCGGTAATTTGTACGTTCGTATTGTTTGGCGGCATCAGTTCCGAAGAAAGCGGCGCGACGTTTATCCAGCGAACATTGGCGTAAACGAGGTCGGCCGTGTTCGGATCAACTGCTCCGACCGTCCAATAGTAAGCGCCGATGCCGATATTATTCTGGGGAAATCCTACCGTGTGGGACATCGTGGCCGTAGATGTGACGGCTTTCGTAAACGTCTTCGAATATGCCATGCTGTTGGGCGTTCCGGCCTTGTACATTACAAATTGATAATTTGTAACATTGGTCGACGGCGCCCAGTCAAAGGTAACACTGCTGGCGATCGAACATATCAAAGGGTTTGCAACGGGATTTCCAAGCACAGGAGGCAACACGGTCGGCCCGCCTACTCCCGGAGTCGTGGAAGTTTCCGGAACGACGATATCCATGATGGTGGTCAATCCGCCTCGGGCTCGATACCCTGATGTATACATACCCGTGGGAGGATTCGCGGTAACGGTTTTACCGCTCTGGCCGTCCGATACGGACATCGTAGTGCCGTCGGCAATCGCGAAATAACCGTAGTCGTTGTCATCCGTCGGAGGAACATTGTCAACCTTATAGGTTCCCGAGCCGTTCGTAACGACATGCCTGTATACTCCGACGATTTTATCCGGATCAATCCACCAGATGTTGAAGGGGAAATATGCCAACGGTTCAAGCGCATAAATCGTTCGGTTGGAAATCGGATCAACACCTTTGGAAACGTAATGCATAACGGTACCGATAAACGCCGAGACCGCGTTTAATTCGTACAACGCCGTGATGCTTCCCAATTTGACCAGGCGAATTTTATTCCCGTTATAAGGGTTGGCAACCGGAGTGTAATCCTTCCCTTGAAATGAGATCTTCTGAGCAATCGACACATCGGCTCCGGTGCCTCCGACGACTTCAAACGAGAGGGAAAAGTCGGCCATCGAAGGCTTTTTTATCGTCAATATCCGGCTACCTTCTTTGGCGAAAGGCAAGTAGAAATAGCCTTGGGAATCGGTTACCGTTTTAATACCCGTATCCAGCGTAACTTCGGCAACGCTCAGAGGCATGTTGTCAAGCGGAGATATTACGGTTCCTTCGATATCCAGGGTTCTCTGGCTATTGAAGTTTGAAATTTCGGGCATAGCTAGATCATCGGCTACAAGCAACTTTTCCGATTCGACGTAAACAATGGTTGACGCTGTCAAATAAGCTGCAGGGCTTGCCGGATCATATACCTTAATGACATAAAAGCCGGCATCGATTTTATTAAAAGCATAGCCGCCGTCACCCGTAGTAGTAAAAGGCGAAGCCATCAAACCGCCGGTCGTGTTGTAAAGAGAAACAACCATACCCGGCAATCCGCCGCCAGAACCGGAAACTATTCTTCCGGCCAGAGCTCCAATCGTGATCGTGTAAGACGCCGTTCCCGTATTGGTCGCGGTAGCCGTAGCCGCGGGGGAAGATGCATCAGGGCCGCTGGGATTGTTCGAAGCGCAGCCATAAAGCATCAATGCCACCATTGATACGACATACAAGTAGAAAAGCCAATTTCTTCCTTGCCTCCAAATGCAAGAGGTGTTCATACGGTTCTTCCTCTCCTTTCCAACAGCGGGTTAACTACTGAATTAGATTCGTTCAAGACAACGATAAATTCCATCTTTATAACAATCTCCATTAAGATTTTTTATGAGCCGAACAGTATTTCTTTTATCTTTAAAATCGTGCTGACTTTGTGCTTAACTTCAGTTTCCCCGAACAACGAGGAAATTTTAGCGCACATGTCCTGAATTGATTTTGTCAGCGAACTTTTAGGAAACTTCACGGTAAACGGTTCGCCATGATTCAGCGATAGTTGCGCCGATTCGGAATCCATGGGAACGACTGAAAATATAGGTATTGAAAGCCCTTTTTGAATGTCATCCGAGCTGATTCCAACGTTGGGAATATCCTTGTTAAGCAGCAACTTTATCTTGGATGTATCGAACTTGATGTCGTTGAGGGTTTTGAGACCAAGCTTGGTATTCTTCAAGGAACTGATCTCGAGAGTGGCCATAAGGAAAACAAGATCGGTTTTATCGAGAATTTGCAGCTCGATTTCGCCGATATGGGGCGCAGTATCAACGATGATGTAATCAAAGGCGGGTAGAAGAATATCAAGAATCTGCTTTAGATGAGCCGCTTTTATCGCCTCCGCGTATGCCGGCTCAATCGGAGCCAGCAACAATTTCAAACCACTGGAGTGTGAAGTAAGATATTTTTCATAATCGGCATAGTCTTCTTTTTCAACGATATTGAAAATATTCTTGGAAGCATTGAGGTTTAGAGTTATAGCGACATCTCCAAATTGCAGCGAACAATCCATCAGCAAGGTTTTCTTTCCCGATAAAGCCAAAGCCACGGCAAGATTAACCGCCATCGTTGTCTTCCCGACGCCGCCTTTCGTCGCGAAGAAAGTGATTACATGCCCTTTCTTTTGGTTGACGGCTTGGAACTCAGGGCGGTCCTTGACCCATTTCGAATAAACGTTTTGGATCGTATCGACAAGGTCGTTTCCGGAAAATGGTTTGGTCAAGAAATCCTTGGCCCCGGCTTTCATGGCTCGCCTGAAATATTCCTGTTCGCTTTGAATAGACATCATAACCACTTGAATCTCAGGCCTTTCTTTAGCAAGCGTCTCCGTCGCTTTCAAACCGTCTATTTTCGGCATGTTAATATCCATCAATATGACGTGCGGAGATAGTTCCCGGGCCATTTTCAAAGTTTCCTCACCATCGGAAGATTCTCCCACTACTTCAAAACCTTCCTGACTTCCCAGCATCCGACGCACGTTGGAACGTAGTTCCACCATGTCGTCGGCGATAAGGACTTTTATTCGAGATTTCAGCGGCATCGGCCAATGCTATACCAATTATTTGGACTGATCGGGGAAATTGGTTTTCTTGATCGTCTGGAAAATGTTGTGCAACTCTTCCAATCGATCGCTTCTTCGCGGAACCGGAACAACTTCAAATTTCTTCTTTCCGATAGGGCTGGGGGCTTGCCCCATGATCTCGGGCGTCAACAAAACGATGAGTTCATTTTCCGAGTTGTTATAGGACTTCCAGCGAAAGAAGCGACCCAAACCGGGCAGTTTTGAAAAGAAAGGAACTCCGTTATCCGTAACGGATTTCGAATTATTTATCAAGCCGCCCAAAACTATCGTTTCGCCGTTGGGAACCTTCACGGTCGTCATCACGCTTCGTTTAAGGATGTCGGGAGGCGCGCTGGTCCCACGGGAAAAGCTGGGTTCATCCTGCTTGACGAACACGCTGAATTTGATGTCGTCGTTTTTCGTATAGAGATCTCTTATCATCAGTTTCAGTTCGGCATTGGCCTTTTCGTAACTCGGATTGCCCTGAGTATCGAATTTGCTCGTAAATAACGTTTCCTGGCCGACCGTGACATAGGCGATACCCGAATCTTTTACAATGGTATCTTCGGCCTCGGAGGTATCTTTCTCGCCTGTCCAACCGGTTTTTGCTATTTTAAGAGGTGAAGCATTGGCATAAACTATCAACTTCGGGTTGGCAAGAACTTTCACCTTGCTCGCTTCTTCCCATGCCTTAACTCTTGCGGCAATTATATCAAAGCGATTGATGTTGTTCATCTTGAGGGGATTGGGCCATTTATCAATTGGTGCACCCTCAGCCGCCACATCGCCTCGGAAAACATTGCTGATATTTTCGAAGTAGCGCAACGTCCCTTGTGTTAAAGCTCCACCGAGACTATCCGAGCCGCCCCATTCGACGCCGAGATCTCTCACGTTCTTCTTATTAACCTGAAGAACGTATGCTTGAAATACGACTTGAACGGGCTTATCTATCGTAACCAGATTGCTGATGTTTTTTTCATCATCGACGAAGCCTCGAACGATTTCCATCATGCGAATAAATTCATTTTGGTCCTTCACGAATCCCTCAAGGACAACACGCTGGTTTTTCATACTTGCGGGAGCTGTTGCCACACCGGCTTGTCCGGCAGCAACAGCAGCGGCAGCTTTGGGATCATTCGGGCTTACGATCGTAACCTTAACCGTCGGAATTTTAATCGCATCACCGATTCGCTGCTCCAGAGTAATTTCCTGAATCGGCTGTTTTACTTCTACAAGATTGATGATCGGTCGATCTACTACAAGCTTTTTCAAGATATCTTCGGCCGTCTTCGATTTTTCCTGGGCGTATACCGAACCCTTCAGATATGCCACGTCAGGAAGAAGAACGAGAGTAATTCCGGGATCGCCGACCAATGCATTGAATTTTGCCGTAAGCAAATCGGTTTCACCGTAAGTTTCGATGTCGTAGATTTTCTTCCCGGCGGAATCCCAGAGGATTATCTGAGTCGTAGCCGGCTTTTCACCCAATCCGGAAATGATTATTTCATCATCGGAAACATTCAACACGTCGACAACGCCTTCCTTTACGGCAAGAATCTTCGTGACGGTCGATACGGGTAAAGTTATCGATTTCCCCAATGGAACCATCAATTTCTCAGCATGAAGGGATGACAACGGCAAGCATAAAAAAACCATTACACCCAAAAAGAGTTCCCAACGTCCAAATCGGGGCATGTAATTTTGCTTTTTCATCGATCTGCTCCTATTCACCCTGCGGCGCCGATGTTTGCGATTCACCGTTCGGTTGCAAAGATCCTATGCTCGGCGGACTATACGATGTTTGTTGCCCTGCAGGGGTTCCGTATTTATACATTTCTTCCTTCCGCTTTCCATAGAAAATCTCAACTTTTCCCAATTCGTCGGTTTGCAGAATACTGGTGTTCACGGGAACCGGAGTCGGCGTCTTCGCGGTTGATGCTTCCGCATTCGTGGTCGTCACAGGCTCCGGTTGCACTCCAAGCGATTTGAGAACGATTTTCTGAGTGACACCCCTTGTCTGAGTGTTTTTCCCGATATCCGCCGGACGTTTTAAAACCAACTTAAAGGGAATACTGTTGTAGTCAATATAGGTTATACGTTCCAGTTCCTCGGGCGAAACCGCCAACGTAACCAAATCCAATTTGGAAGTTGCGTTGATCGCGGGAGTTATTGTAGGAATATTGGGAACCGATTCATAAACCTTATTAACCGCCAGCACCATTATGTCCTGCAATACAATCTTCGTGATGGCTTCGTTGCGTTCACCGGTCAACTGATCGGGTTTTCCCGGGAAATTGGCAATGATGTCAACGTAATCCCCCTGTTGAATGAACCCGGCAACCCCGGTAACGTTCGATACCTGGATTGTAATGGCTCTCTTGCCTTCAGGGATGGCTCTTGAAAAACTTATCAACGCATCCTTCTCGATGAAGCGTGATTGCGTCATGATATCCCCAGGCATAATAGGAACACCGGAAAATTTATTGGTCAGCGATGCCAATGAAGGAATGAAATCAGGCGGAGCTATGGTGGCATCGATTTCCCTCACTTCAAAACATTCCGGGTTCTTCAACACGGCGTCATCCATCCGAGTTTTCGCGGGAAAACTTCTTTTAGCGATAACCACTGATTTGGTTTGCGGCTTCGGTCGTTCAACAACAGGACCCACATTACCGATCTGTTGCTGCTTTTGAATGTTTTTCCAGAGAAAAACCATTATCACCAAGCTCGCAATAAGCGCAATAACAATTGCTCGTCTTGTCACGGGTTTTGATCCTCCTCCCAGCGAGAATTAAGAATGGCAAATATAACACAAGTTGAGTATGTACGCAAACACGACTGCCGCAATTATCGGAACATCATCACCTTTTGATTATATAAAGGAGAAATAAAATAGTACCGAAATTATCGATTTTGAAGATGAAATTTTTCAAATCATTTATCGCTTCAAAACCGTTATATAAAGATAACCGAACATTATTGAGAAAGTCAGGATTTGCGGATTGTACCCAATCAAATGTACAAGGTCAACCTTCGTCTCCATTACGAAACATCATCGCTTCCTAACACTTGTCGCGGGTACAAATCCGCTCGATTGTGTTTGCCTTGTTTACAACTGTTTTTTCCATCTTGATAAAATATGGCGAAAACACGAAAACATAGACCCTGCAGCAAATTCGGTCATGAAAGAACTGATAACTTGTTAATAAATAACTGTAACAAATTTCGTTCATCGACCGGCCATAAGAGCCTATAAGAAAACAACTATATTGTAATGGTTATTTTCTTACAGGCTCTAAGAAGAATATTCTCACCAGTTCTCGTAATCGGAGATCATTGGACTAATATGGAAATTTCCAACGAAAAAGCCGACAAGATTTAAACAGAGTTTGAATATATCTTTGAGTATTCGACGTCAATGAGCGTCGAAGGGGGAAAATTGGAGAAGGAAAATCTCGCGAAAGGCCGGGAATGGCATCCTTTCGATGAATTCCTGGAAGCCAAACCCAGCTATCGCTCTTCATGGCCTTATCTGGAAGGCGCTCTTTTTGTCTGCTTCGCAGCCCTAATAAATATTATCTTTTTTCCGGAAAGCCCCGGTTTCAAAGGACTACCTTTCTCCATCTTATGGATTCCGATAATTCTCATCGCGGGAAAATACGGCACAATTCCGGCAATTTTTACGGCCATGATAAGCGGCTGTTACTACTTTTATTCAGTATCCCTAGGAGATTTTCTTCTCGGTCGTTTTGACTTTGCCATGGATGACAAAGTGGCAGTTTTTGTTTTCTTCCTAGGGGCTCTATTTATCGGCCAAGTAATCGATCGCGCGAAGGAAGAAGCTCAAACTCTGAGAGATCGTTACGAAGAAATTTTTCGGGAGTATGATCTTTTAAAGGAACGTTTTCATTCTCTCGAACGCGTTAATCAAGAATTGGAAAAGCGCATTGTCGGAAAGTTTACGACGCTGAGCAGTCTTTATGAAATCGCCAGAGAGCTTGAAAGTCTGGAAGAGGAAAATCTTTTTAGAGGTATAATGGAATTATTGAGAAAATTTCTGCAAGCGGATCGGGCTTGCATTTATTTGCGCAAGGATGACGGGAAAGTTCATGTCGCGGAAGTCCTAGGTTATGCTGAAAACCAAAAAAGCAAATTGCTTGAAAAGGCACACAATCATCCAATGATCAGGAAGGCATTCACTTCGGATCATGTCGTGACGTTTCGCGAAGGATTTCACGATCAAGTTCGTCTTGCCGAACCTATTCGAACGCTTTTGGTCGCACCGATACGTATCATGACGCGAAGATTGACCATAGGCGTGATAAGCGTCGATCGCCTTCCTTTCCTTTCAATGAATGCATCGAATGTGCGGGCATTGGCGATCATAGCGGATTGGGCCGCGCGCGGAATGGAAAAAAGTCAACATTTCGCGAGATTGAAAGCACGTGAAATAAACGACAAATCCACGCTTATCTATACATACGCATATTTTTCGGCACGCATGAAAGAGGAGTTAAGCCGCGCTATACGACACAACCTGCCCCTGACTTTGGTATTGATAAAATTTTTCGATTTCGACAAACTTCCCAAACCATTTCGAAAAACTCTTATTACCACGGCTTCAGCCGTATTTCGCACCCTCAGTCGCGATGTCGATGTCCCATGCCATTATTCGGATCCTTCGATTTATGCTCTAATCCTACCTCTTACGGATACCGACGGCGGAGAAATCCTCACTCAGAAGATCAGAAAGGCTCTTGAAAATTATGCTTTCAAACCATTTCCGGACAAATCTTCACTCCATTTTAAAGTAATTCACCATTCGTATCGAAGCATGAGCGACGGGAAAATAATTTCTACCGAATCAAAGGAGATTTTAAAGGAATTCCTTCTAGATGCTGAGAAAAAGTTGGTCAGATGAGTTACTCAATATTATTTCCATCATGGCTATGGTTTATTTTTTCCGTTATCGCGGAAGGACTCTTTGCCATACTATCTTTTCAGGAACCGGGACATTTGCTTTGGTATCTGATAATTCATTTCGCATCATCCTTTTTCTTGTTTCTTGCCATCAAAACCGATGTCGCGCAACGGGAGCGCGACGATTTTTTCTCTCTATTGGCACTTCCCTGCGGGATCTTTATTCCCTATTTTGGAATCCCGTTGATCATATCCTTGTATTGTGCCTGCTATGTTTTTCTACCTTCAGGCCCATCGGCGATACATGATTATCAGGACTATTTGTGCCATGACACAAAGTTTCCCGTTAAAATCGAGGTAACGGACCCACTGGCACGCACTCTTGACAAATTAAGCGTCGAACCCGTCGTCGATGTTCTCATGACGGATGATAAAGAGTTGACCAGAGCTTGCGTGGAATTGTTGATCAAAATCGGCGATCGCAACGCGGTAAGTGTCATTAAAAAGTTGATGAACGAAGGCAACATTGAAACCCAGATATTGGGGTCCTGGGGTTTGGAGCAAATTGAAACGCGCTTTTTGAACAAACGTCGCGAAATTCGGAAAAAGCTTAAAAAAGCTCCGGTAAAAGAAACCGTTTTAGAATTTGTACAAGCACAGCATAAGTTCATTCAATCAGGATTGCTCGACTCGACAATTTCCGCCGTTTTTGCCCAAGAATGCCAAACATGGTTGGATGAATTATTGTTTTGGACACCGGACGATTCGGAAATCCTGGCCTTAAAGGCATGCACGTTCAAACTTGAAGAAAAATGGGACGAGAGCGTTCAATTGTTCGGGAAATTACGCTCGCGATTCCAATTGGAAGGCTTCGCTTATTTGGAATACGCCGAGGCCTTATTCCGAAAAGGCGAGATCAATAAAGTAGTGGATGTGATCGCGGAATTTACTCATCGCAAATCAAACGAGGTTTTTCTCAAAAATCGACCGTTTGAATTATCCCTTGATTGCTTACGCGAATTTTGGATCACGGAAATTAAAGAATCATGAAATCACCAACCGGATCACCACTTCCGCCTATTGATGTCGAGCTCATATTGGAAGGCAGTTATCCTTATATTACAGGCGGAGTTTCGTCCTGGACGCACAGTTTAGTGGAGGCCATGCCCGACATTTCGTTCGGTATAACGCATATCGCGGCTCGAAAAGAAGATGCAAGGCAAATAAAATACAAATTGCCGGCAAATATAAAATTCGTTCAAAATATCTACCTTTACGATTACATTTTTTTGAAGGAAAAAGGCCGGCTATCTTTTGAAGATCGTAAACTGATCTTCGGCAGTCTGAATAAATTTCATCAACGCGAGCAAGCGTTTGCTCTATCAAGTTATGCTTCCATGATTCGAAAACTAATTGAAAAACCCTTTCTTAAAAGAATTTTTCATTCGCGTGAAGCTTTCTCGTTGATTCTTAGTTTATATAAAAAGCATGCACCCAGAACTTCATTTCTGGATTTTTTCTGGATTTGGCGATTCATGCATCTGCCGTTGGTCCAACTACTGCAGGCACGGCTTCCCGAAACCGCGATTTGTCACACGATATCGACCGGTTTCGCCGGCTTTTTCGGTTGCCTGCACAAACTGAATGCGGGAACGCCGCTGATATTAACCGAACACGGGATATACACCAAGGAGCGAAACATTGAAATAGCTCAAGCCGATTGGGTTCCTCGGGAAGCCCACCCGGAGCATCTTATCCGTGCCGACCAAGGAGCCTTTAAAAGGCTTTGGTTGGATTTCTTCCACACTTTGGGGCTTTGGACTTATCAACTCAGCGACCAAATAACGACGCTTTATGAAGGAAACCGGGCCTTGCAGATTGCTTTCGGCGCCAAACCCGACAAATGCATGATCATTCCAAACGGAATCGATTTGGCAAGATTTTGCAATCTCCGTCCCGCGCACTCACCCGACCCCGATGCACTACGCGTCGGTTTCATAGGCAGAGTAGTTCCGATAAAAGACGTAAAAACTTTCTTACAGGCCGCTAAAATAGTTTCTTTGAGCTGCCCAAAAGCTTCTTTTCATATCATCGGCCCCTTTGAGGAAGACCCGGATTACATGGAACAAATAAAAGAAATGGTTGAAATCCTCAATCTGAACTCAAAAATGATTTTTTATGGACGCCAAAATGTTTTGGAACATTATCCGAAACTCGACATCATAGTACTGACCTCGTTGTCGGAAGGACAACCGATGGTTTTACTCGAAGCCATGGCGGCGGGTATTCCCTGCGTCGCTACCGACGTCGGATCGTGCCGGGAACTGTTGGAGGGAGTCGAGGGAGAAGACAAGGACAGAGGTGCCTGCGGTATCGTGACGTCCCTACGATCTCCGTCCCAAACAGCTGCGGCGATTCTTTCCATTTGTCGTAATCCGAAGCTGTTTGCAGACATGGCGGCGAATGGAAAAAAACGGGTACACACTTTTTACGAGGAAAAAACCATCATTCGCCGGTATCGGGATTTATACGAGAAATTTCTCAACCCAAAAAAGGCCAAAACCCCCGGAAAGGCATAACAACTTACCAAATTCTTTAATTCAATCATAAAGGATATAATATACCCGTGGCGGGAATCGGTTTTCGTCTTCAAAAACTTCTGCAAAAAGGCACATATTTCGGGGTCCTGCAAGGTTTCTTTTTCGCAACATTCCTGATAGTCGGACCATGGGTGACCTCGATCATTACGATATTTGTCCTCAATCATTTCACCAAACTTCTGGAATCGGAATTCTTTATTTTCCGAACAACGCTTGTCTATCTTTATTCATTTTCCCTGATTTTTACCGGGTTTTATCAGATGCCCCTGACACGCTATCTCGCGGATGAATTATATTTGGAAAAAGAGGAATCGATCGCGCCGTCTTTTCTCGGAATGACTATCATTATCGCCGTTCTTCAAGGTTTGTTTGGAATGATAATCGCATGGAATTTCCCTTTGAGCACGGCATACCGAATGCTTTTCGTAGGCGGTTTGGTCACCGTAAGCCTGATCTGGCTTGCCATGATATATTTGGGCATTTTGCGAGACTACTTCGCTATATCTTTCATTTTCATCGTCGGTTCCGTCATAAGCTGCGTCGGAGCGATTTTTCTCCAGCATTTCATCGGGTTGGAGGGCTACTTATTCGGCTTCGTATCAGGCCAAGCGCTTATTTTCGGCGGTTTAACCTACAGGATAATTCAAGAACTCTCAATTGCCGGCATCAAGCCGAGATTCGGCTTTCTCAAGTGCTTTTCTCTTTTCCCCGAGCATTTCGTCATCGGCTTCACTTTCAACCTTGGAAGCTGGATCGATAAAATGCTCTTCTGGTGGTCGCCCCTCGGCGAGTCGGCATGCCAGGGGTTGTATTCTTACAGAATATATGACACAGGCATGTTTTTATCTTACCTCACCGTAATCCCGGCGCTGGCTTTATTTTTAATGAACATTGAAACCAGCTTTTACAGGGTTTACAGGAATTTCTACGCGGCGATTTCCGCACAGCAAGCACTTTCCACCATCAGACATTGCTGGAACGCAATTTACTGGAATCTTCGTTTCAATCTTTTTGAAATGATCAAAATTCAGGGGACCCTGACTTTTACGGTTTATTATTTCGCCCCGGAGATTCTTACGAAGCTGAATTATCCCGGAGAAATTCTTCCCATGCTTCGTTGGGGCGTTCTCGGTTCATTTTTCCAAACTCTTTTTTTGGCGACGATCTTGATACTTCTATATTTCGATTTCCGCAAGGACGCGATGATAGCCAATTTGACATTTCTTTTGTGCAACCTGACAGGAACGCTTATCACCATCATGTTCAGAGATTCGGATTGGTATGGAATAGGTTATTTCATGTCGGCGATTTTCTGCTTCCTTCTTGCCGCGAGATTGTTGTATACCGATTTAAAGGACCTTCTGTTCATAACATTCATGGGACAACCGATTCCCGGGGAAAAACCTCCGACGCCTCCGATCGTGGGATCCGACGAAAGACTTGGCGAAATCAGTTTCATCCAGACTCATGATAAAACCGACTCGTCCAAACATTTATTGAATCTCAAGTGAAAGTAAATTTTTCTCGACAAATTACGAAGGCAAACACCGGGAATACGCTCTAAGACATACGACATTTTCGGGCACGATGAATCCCATATCACACACAACAAACGTTTTTTAAAGTTTAATTGGGATCGGGGAACCATCCCGTTGTGGAGGGTTCGGATTGCTCCGGCGTCGTGTTTCCACCGAACGAAAGGAAAGATAACGTTTCCGAAGCTTGAACGGGAAATTCGGTGTGCGGCTTTTTCCCTTTGATTATTTCAACAATTTCATCCAGACGTTTATCAGTTTTTGAGGGTTCGACAGGAATGCTTTGCCCGAAGCGATCCTTTAAAACGCCTTTCTTAGCGGAAAGCGAAACAACCGTAAAAGGCGCATCGCTTTTTTGATCCCGCTCGGAAAGCAAGTATAGACTGCTGCCAAGGCGCACAAAAACGCTTTGTTTCCCGTTCTTTTCGACATATCCTTTCCATTCGGGTTTAAAAATTGTAAGCGCCGGCATTGGTTGAGCTTCAAGAATTTCGCCCCAAATGAAAATATTACGAGACGGCGGAATGTAACTCTGAATCGGCGGAAAACTCAACGGTTGGGAAATTTTCTGAATCTTCACAAAAAGGGTTTCGACTTCCGCCAAAACTTCATCATCAGGCTGTGGTTGCGATTGCGGCTCTTGTTGCGCTTGCGTCGGCGAAATATCTTCGCTCGGCATCGTCGATGAAAAATACGAGATCGGATTCAAAGCCGAAAGACTGAATGAGGACTTGCCGATGCGCACATAGAAATTTACCGCCACCAAAACAGCAAAAAATATCAAACCCCATATTGCTTTCGGCGTGAGATATTCCGATTTCATCCGGCCCCTCCGCTTTTAAATCGAGCCGAGCATAGAAGACGCACGCCGATTCGACCGCCCGGAGCCTGAAGTGTGTGAATTTCAAACTTATCGATTCTTAATCCTCTATAACCGCTTTCCAAGAGGTAAAGCATTCTTCGCAAGGAGGAATAACTCGATTCAAGCTTAAGCTCAAACGGAAGGGTTACAAATCCTTCCTCGGTGATTCGCGTTCCATAAGCCAAATTTTGCATGTTGAGGTCGGGCAACGAGAGCAGATTCTGCAATTCATCTACAAATTGCGGAATACGAGCTTCGGTCTTTATATCAAAGGTCTCCTTTTTCAAGACTTCCTTCGCTTTCTCTCTGACTTGCATGGATTGTTGAATTCTTGCCGGTAATTCCTTGAGCAAGGCTTCAAGCTTGGCTCCCCGCTCTTTCTCCGCATCTCTTTTCGGAATGATTGCCATCAAAGCACTTTTCTCCCGCCAAAACGACGGAAAGTTGATAAAGCCCATGGTGACAAAACCGATAATCCCCGAATAAGAAGCGATCAAAAGAACAGCATACCACCTGCCGAGCTTCATCCTTCGCCCCCGTAATTAAACTCGATTTGGTAGACGACTCCCTGCCTTCCCTGATAATTTTGCTCGCCTTGAGGCGTCATTTTCAACGACGCAAACGATTTCTTATTCAACATGGCCTTGTAAAGGGAGTTGCCTGTAACAACGCTGGAAACCATAACCTGCAACCTGAAATCTTTTTCACCCGCTTCAAAAACGGGTTGTCCGTTTGCAGAATTTTCAAATTTGACCACGACGGAATCCGCCGGAAGCACCGCTTCAAGATCCTGCAACAAATTCGTCCAATGAATTCGCGGGCCGATCAACGCGATGTTATGGCGTTTTACCATGATTTCCAGATCGCCAAACACCTCCGGCTTCGGAAGCATCGCTCTAATGGCAATTGTCAGTGATTCATTTTTCTTATGGATTTCTTCTATTTCCTTCTCCAGCGATCCTTGAGCCAGTAAATTCGTCCAATATAGGAACAACCATCCGCCGCCAAAGACCATCGCGACAAGCAAAAACATCGACACCGCCCGCTTGGGAAAACCCATTCGACGGGAAGATCTTGGTAAAAATTCGAAACCGTTGGACATCAGGCTACGACCTTTTCAAAGTGTTCGGTTTTCCAACTCTCGCGGAAGCAGGCACCGATCAAAGGCGCCACGCAGCAACGCTGATCGATATCGCCAAGTTTCACGTCATCGAAAAAATCCATGCATTGTCCGGCCTTGAAAACGGGAATTCCTAAATTCGATGATATGAGTTTGTCAAAATTCTTAAGGCAACTTCCGCCGCCGCTTACAACAATTCTGCGAAAAGCGGCTTCTTTGGGAGATTGCAACGAATGGACTTGTATAACACCATGAATTTTCTGTAAAATAGTCGCAAAAAGGGGTTCCAAGAGACAGTATGATTGGATTTCTCGTTGCGCTTCCGCGAGCGGGTCATCGATAAGAATGATTTCATCACGTTTATATTTTTCGCTGATCGATTTCTCTACGGAAAACCCTTTCATTATCGCGTTGGTTAAATCGACCGCACCGATTGGTAAAATCTGCACGCGTCTCAAGAATTTCGATCTTGTAATCGCGACCGTCGTCGATTCGTGACCGAAATGAATCCATACCGAAGGATCGCTTGTTTGGTCGTCACCGGAGACGCTCAGCAAACCACTAAGGGAAATGAAGGATGGTTGGATCGAAACGGGAATTATCCCGACTTCGCCCAAAAGCGCCTCGATTTCCGGAATCACTTGGCGAGGCAAGGCGCAGTAGAGGACTTCTCGTTGAGCACCGCGAGCTTGGGTTACTTCATGGGTAATGACGTATTCGGTCACGGGAAGCGGCGCCGTATCTTGGATTTCGCGATGCAACAACGAAAGGGGATTCGTACCGCTCGTCAATCCTTGAATTGTGGCGATTCCGGCGTGAAAGGCTCCGTCCGGGATTATTATCACCGCATAACAAGATGATGGAATACGGCCGCCATATAGTTTTAAAAGAGCACGCTTGAACTCATCGGCGTCAAAAACCGAAAAACCCTGATGAGGCGTAAAAATCAACGATTCGGGTGCAGCGGTTGTAACCACTTCGAATATCTTTAAACGCCCCTTCGCAACTTTCGCTTTCAACTTGCGAAATGAATGGGTTCCGAGTTCGATAATATCGGGCCTTATGCCGGAAAGAACTCTTTCGGTTACCCAATCCGTCAGCGACATGGCCCGCAAACCCTTTCAATTTCAGAAAAATCCGTCACGCCTTTCGCGACAAGTTTCAAACCGGAACTTCGAATGCCTTGAAGTCGAGACTGATCTTGAATAGTCGTCGTTGATACGGACATCTTATCGCGAGGCAAAAGTTCAAAAACTCCGATCCGCCCTGAATATCCGGTTTGAAGACATTTATTGCAGCCGATGGGATCAAACACATGATCGATTTCATTACCGGGCGGGAATAATGATTTCTCTTCGGGTATCATTAGACGCTTGCTTCGACATGAATGACAAAGCTTTCGAACCAAACGCTGGGCGATGATCAGGTGAAGATTGGATATCAACAGATCGAGAGGAACACCGATAGTCCGCATTCTGGTGAAAGTTTCGTATGCGGAGACGGCGTGAACGGTGGACAAAACCAGGTGCCCGGTTAAACTGGCTTGAATGGCGATTTCCGCCGTTTCGTTGTCTCTGATTTCACCTATCATAATTATATCGGGATCAAGTCTTAATATCGTTCTCAATCCTCGAGCAAAGGTCAGGGAACGCTCGGGATCGTTTCTGTTCAGCTTAACCTGAGTCTGTTGCACATTTTCCATGCGTCTTTCAACGGGATCTTCCACCGTAATTATTTTTCTGAACGGGCTCGACAATACTTCCAATACCGCGTAAAGAGTGGTTGATTTTCCGCTTCCAGTCGGCCCGGAAACTAAAATAATTCCGTGAGGAAATCGCAGGAAATGTTTCAAAAGCGCGTGCTCTTCCTCGTTCATCCCGAGTTGATCGAGAGTCAATATCCGGCCGACATCGCCCCGCAACAGGCGCAAACCGATATTGGGACCATAAATTCCGGGAACCGTCGCAAATCGTATATCCACTTCGGTTTTCTCATAGGCAACTTTAAAGCCGCCGTCTTGCGGCATCAAATGTTCGGTAATATCAAGAGAAGCCATCAAAAGAAGCCTGGATATGAATGCGGCCGCCTGATCGTGCGAAAGATCGAAACGATTGTAAAGCACTCCGTCGATGCGAAATCGTATTCGAGCGCCGTTATAGACGGTTTCAACGTGTACATCGCTCGCACCTTGAGTTATAGCTAAAACCAGGACATTGTTCACCAATTGAATAACCGGGTGTTGGCCGGCATCTTCCCTAACATCGAAGACCACCTGTTTGGCCGTTCCTTTTCCTTCATTGATATCCGCTGAAGCCAAATCTTGAATATTCGATACAAAGGATGCGGCACCTTGGCTTCGCCCCATTTGATTCAGATTTTGAGAAAGACGTCTTGGTGAAGTGACGAGAAATCTCACGCGGAATCCCAAGCCCGCCAACTGCGCTTCCATAAGCAACGCCTGTTCGGGGTGGGTCGTAACCACGGTTAATACTCCGTCGGACAGCGAGGCGGGAATGAGACTTTCCTGCAAACAAAAATCAACGACCCGGGCGGGAACGTTATCAGGTTGACGATGACCGGCCAAGTCGGTAAATCGAAAAGTGAAAGATTCCGCGAGAAGCTCAAAGACGGTATCTTCCCCCAATGAAGTTTCCTGCGCAATAACATCAGCCAACCGTATTCCTTCGTGCTTGGATTTATCGATCAAGTTTGTCAGTGCGGCTTCGTCCAGAAGTTTTCGTTCCCTTATCAGGGCCTCCAACGGCTTTTTTGGAGCTGAGCCGGATAAAATTTTCGCCATATTTTTTCTCTTTTCCTTTTATAACCTGTTGGAAAACAACTTTTTCGAGCATGTCCGAAAAATCGTCAACCGTCAACAGTGTTACGGGAATTTCGTGTAAAAGCCTTATCTTCTCCCACAGGGTAAGTTCGAATATAACATCGGCAAAAGCGAAATTCTTTCACATGAAAAAATTCTATTTGCCAAATAATCTTTATTGCCGAATATAGTATGGGAAAGACAAAAATGCCTGAAAATAAAATGTTCCCTTGCCGTTGCATTATTTATTGGTATTCGTTCGCCTTCTTCTTGTCGACGATCGGCGGAGCGTTTGCCGGAATATCCGTAACGGAAGGCGATATCTCCGAAAAAACACGCCATCCGGGCGTATTTCGGGTATCTACGCCATCCGTGGACGATATATCAATTCCAAGATTTATAAGAGCCGATTATGCTCCGATCTTGCTGAAAAATACGGCTTCAGAAGGAGCCAAATTGTATCTTTCGTTCGAAGGATCGGTTCAGGCGCAAAAAGGAATGGAATCGGATGCGGCTTGTCACTATTTTGACATTCTCGGCGCAAAGGTCGACATCTCGCCGCTGGTGTTTGAATTCGCTTCGGGTCCCTTAAGACTTTTAAGGCTCATGCAATTATCCACCGCGCCGCCGGTAGTTAGAGCAACACTTTTTCAGCGAGGTCCGGTCGCATCGAAAATTTCCATGATTCGAGAAGGTATCGAAGTTATTCTCTCGCCTCTGGAAAATTCCCGCAAGACATACGGACATCTTCCGCAACCGCTATTAAAGCCTTCGGAATATGTCGCGCCCAAACCCGAATATTATCCAGTCGCAACAAAAGTTGAATCGGTCGAGAGAAACGGTTCCTCCGAAGCTTCTCAATCTGTTTGCATCAACTTGAAGGGAATTAAAACTTCGGATTTATTGCGAAGCCTGGCAAAAAAAACCAGCATGATTCTTCATTTCCGTGATCCCATTGACTCCGTCATCAACGTTTCGCTCACCTCCCCTACCCCGTTAAAAGCCATGCAATCAATCGCCGAAATGGTTCAGGCGAACTTATCGCTTGAAGACGGCGATCTTTGGGTTTCCCACAAAAATAATCCGCTTCTATCTTTCTCGGAAAAGGATTACGTGGAAAACGCCGATTTGCGCGGTTTATCGCTGGGAGATGTTCTACGAGCATTGGGCCGAGCGGGCGAAATCAATGTCGTGCTCGATGTCTCCATGGAAACGGAAAAAGACAAGACCGTGCAGGTCGTTTTCCATCGCATGACTTATCGTCGCGCTTTCGAAACCCTTTTCAGTTTATACGGCCTCCGCGGGCGGTTCATCGACGGAAAGACCCTTTTGGTGCTGACCGATAAAGCCGGTCGGGATTCAGCCGGAAACATTCTGAGAGTGATCCCGGTCCAAACTTCCGCGGTGCGATTGCGTGAACTCTTGAAAGCCTCGATAACTCCGCAATTACTGGAACGCGTCGTCGTCGTGGAAAATCTCGGAAATCTGGTCATAGTCGGTGACAAGGAGGCGGTAAATCATGTAGAAGCCGTTCTCAAATCCATTGAGAGCAAAATAACAAAAGCCGGCGAGGGATATATCAGAACCATTTTTCGGCCGTTGAATACGATCCCCGGCGAACTCTTGAGAATTTTAACCGAATCTCTCGGCGAGAGCCAAATGCCGCAAGTATCACTCGATCAGCGAACCGATTCCCTATTGATAACCGGGCCGCAAAATGTAGTCGAAAGGGCTTTGCAAACATTACGCGAACTCGATCGACCACCCACGAAACAAGCTTTAATTAGAATTCGACTGATAGAATTCAGCCGAACCGAATTGAAACAACTCGGAATCAGCTATACGCGAAAATATTCATTCGATGATCTCGGAAAACTGCCCACGAAAATCGCTATCCCGGCAGAAATGCAATTCTATGAGAACAGCAACAAAGTAAAGACTTTGGCCAATCCGACGCTTCGCTGCATCAACAAGCAGGAAGCCTCCATCAATATCTCGGAACAAATACCGGTAAAATCAACCATAACGGAATATATTCCCGTCGGAACCGCGAATTTGGCGGCAAGAAGCACGGAGGCATGGACAAACACAGATATCGGCATTGTGTTAAAGCTCATTCCTCAGATTCATGAGAACGATGAAATTTCGCTTGACGTTAACGCCAATTTAACCGAATTGGTCAAGATGGTTGAGGGGCATCCGTGGACCGCGCAAAGGACTCTACAAACACGAGTGCGCGTGAAAAACGCCGAAACCGTCGTAATCGGCGGTTTGATCAGAAAGAAGAATTTTGAAGAACGAAGCCCCTCCCCGATTCTCAAGAAAATTCCGTTTCTTAGAAGCCTGGTAAAAGCGGTCGAGTTTCGCGATAAGTCCGACGACGATTCGGAAATGGTTATCTTGATAACACCGACTATCGTCGGAACGAATGCCGGGGAATTGGATAAAGTGACGGAACATTCCATGTAAAAGCGATTCCAGATTCCAATTAGCGAGTCACGCTTTTCGAAAGCTTCTCCGGCTC
>Ga0209749_1000891_pt1 | contig 32970 bp, 33 predicted proteins | sample EPASupsiteSAE347_FD_187267 | JGI IMG/M metagenome (GOLD analysis project Ga0209749, IMG submission 187267) | Bioremediated contaminated groundwater from EPA Superfund site, New Mexico - Sample SAE3-47 (SPAdes) (version 2) | ecosystem: Environmental > Aquatic > Deep subsurface > Groundwater >...
AATCCGGCCGGGCATGGTCAGGCAGGAGAATTTCCCGGAGCGGGCATTGAAACAGGTTTGCACCGCCGGCGTCGCCGACCCGAGGACGACCGTCGCCCCGTGGAGACGCCCCTTGACGATAGCCAGATCCCGGGCGCTGTAAGGCAGCCGGTCATCCTGCTTGTAGGAGGCGTCGTGTTCCTCGTCGACAATGATCAACTTGAGATCCCGGACCGGCGCAAAGAGGGCGGAGCGCACCCCCACGGCCATGTGCATTTCCCCGCGCCGCAGGCGCTGCCACTGGTCATATCGGACAGCGCGGGAGACGCCGCTGTGGAGGACGGCAATGTTTTCATTCACGAATCTCTCTTTGAGGCGCGTAAGGAGCTGGGGGGTAAGGGCAATTTCCGGAACGAGATAGATAACCCCTCCCCGGCGCCGGCGGACCTCCTCCATGGCCTGGAAATAGACTTCCGTTTTACCGCTCCCGGTCACGCCATGGAGAAGAACGGTGTGGAAGCGACCGGCCTGGAGGTTGAGGTGGATTTCCTGCAAGGCCGCTTCCTGGGAGGGATTCGCGGCAGGTCTGCCGGAAGGTTCCCCGACAGTGAGAAAAGGCGGTAATGGGCAGGATGCTCCCTTTTCCGTGATCCGGGCGAGTCCCTTCTTTTCGAGAGTAGCAAGAGTGGAACGAATATTTCCCAACCTTTGGCAGAGGCCGGCAACGGATACTTCGGTTTCCTCCTGAAGGATATTCAGTAAGAGACGTTGTTTTTTCGTTAATTTTTGAGTGGTTGACAAGGCGCTGCCGTCGGCTGCGGCCACCTTCTCCGTCCGGGTGCGGCGATCCTTTCCTCCCGGCAGGATTTCTCCAAGGACCTTTCCGAGCGGATAGAGGTAATAATCCGCCGTCCAACTGTAAAAGGCGAGGTCGCGGTCGTCAAAGAGCGGCTCCTGATCCAGGATCTCAATGATTTCCTTGGGATTTTCAATCTCCGTTGCCGTTGCGACCCCGACGATGCATCCGGTCTGCCGCTTGTTGCCGAAGGGGACAAGGACCCGTTTGCCGATAGCGACATCCTCCTCCATCTTCATGGGTACGACATAATCAAAGAATTGATCTTTGGGAATCGGGATGGCAACCTTTACAAACATGGCGGCTCAATCCTTCTCAGGGTAAGGTGCGGAATGGATGCAGCGCAACGCAGCATCCGGACTTTTTTACGAAGCCGTCGAAAGCTGTCTGTCGGCGCTGTAATGGATATTACCTCAACATATAAGGATTTTAATTGTTTAGACGCAAGGATGGGGAGAGGGGGAAGGTAGAAGGCTACTCGCCCTTCATTTTTTCGAGCTTCTCCTGTTTGGTCTTGCATTCGATGCACTCGGTGGTCACGGGCCTGGCAATCAGTCTCTTTTCCGAAATATCACATCCGCAGGCCGCACAGATACCATAGGTGCCGTCGTCGATGCGCTGAATGGCTTCCCGCATCTTGGCGATGAGTTTTCTTTCCCGGTCCCTGATGCGGAGTTCGAAATTACGGTCCGCTTCCAGGGATGCCCGGTCATTGGGATCGGGAAAGTTCTCCTTGCCGTTGGTCATTTCCGATACGGTTTTTTCCGCATCCGACAGCAATTCGTTGATCTTCTGATTCAACATGAATCTAAAAAACTGAAGTTTGTCAGGCTTCAAGGGCATTTCACCACCTTATACTTTGTACTTGCACTATGACATTCGGGTGAAAGGTCATACACGATCTAAAGGTGTTTGTAAAGAAAAAAATTAACGGTCAAATGGAAATAAAAGATATAATTTTTTTAATAATATATTAATAAACTTAATTCCGTGGATTGGAAGAGCAATAAATTTCTCCCTGTCCGTCAACCATAAACCTGACGGATCTTTTCCACGATGTTGGTGGTCGAGCGACCCTCGGTGAGGGGAATGGTGACGACCCTCCCCCCCGCAGCCTTCACGAAATCGGCGCCGGCGATGGCCGCTTCGGCCCAGTCGCCTCCTTTGACGAGGATGTCGGGTTGGAGAAATTCAATCAACCGTTGTGGAGTCGGATCATCAAAAAGGACCACGTAATCGATGGATTCCAGAGCAGCCATGATGTCCGCCCGCTCGTCTTCCGGAACGAGAGGACGTTTTTCCCCTTTGATGGTGCGGACGGAAGCGTCGCTGTTCAGCGCCAGCACCAGGACATCCCCAAGCCTTTTCGCTTCCCTGAGGTAGCGGACATGGCCGACGTGGAGGATGTCGAAGCAGCCGTTGGTAAAGACGATGGTTTTCCCCGCCCGGCGTAAGGCGTTTAACTGTTCTTTCAGCGTCTCTTTAGGAAATATTTTGTTCATTTTCAACCCCATTTCTAAATGTATTTATTAAATTACGCACCTTCATAGAGGGAAACAATCTTATAAGAAAGGTATCTAAAAAACTCACATCCGCAAATCATCCGTCCTGTGAACAATCAACCGGATATCACTGCCGCCGCGCACCGACCAGAAGTGCTTGTCCTTTGCCTTGTCCAGCTTGTGGAATTGCATCCCCGGATTGGCCGGGTTCATTTGCAGATCAAAGGCCGTGGTTTTCACGGCTTTCTGCTCTTCGCCGGTGAGTCTGGCGAGGCTGTCTGTGAATGTATCGGCGATGCGGAATTGCATTGATTCCCCTAATTGTCAGTTGAAAAGACAACTCTATCCGTGCCAGGCCAAAATATCGGTATTGCAAAGAATAATCAGTCTGTTCCAGTCAACGCCACCAGCTTGTCGATGAAGTGATGCACATCCTCATGGATTTCTTCGGGAAGCATATTCATTGCGACTTGTTCGCGATTCAATTGAACAGATGGTGAAAAATTGCGTAGTTGTTGGAACAATGCATCATTCTTCTCGAACAGCAGATGCTTGCCATCGACAGCGCCAAAAACATTCGCAGAGACATTCCGCCAAGTTTTTCCAGGTGGCAAGGTCAGGTTCTCCCCGGAAAAAAAGTCGTCGATGATCTGCAAGACCGGTAATGCAAACAGATCATCATCGCCACATTGTGTCTGTTGCAGTGCGGTACGTTTCCATGCATCCGGTACGAGAAGGTAATTTTCGATGTTTTTACGTTTCCATTCAGCTAATGAGGGATTATCCTGTTCGGGATGGAAGGCGCTTTCTTTTGTATCGTAGTCAAAGAGCATCAGTCTCTTAATTTCTGGAATGATTTGCTTCAAAGCGGTAAAATGCTTGTCCGCCTTGTCCTTCATATTTTCTTTGCTGCCGCCGCCCATCGATTTAAAACATATATTTTCCATTGCAGCCCGTGCGCCACACTGGTCTGCCCAGGCGCGCAAGATGCGCTCGTCGTCATCTCCCTCAACGTAGAGTATATATGGCGATGTGATCAGTCTGGCAATATCCTCGTTCGACACTTCCGACATGGCCATTAAGGCTTCGGTCGTTGACTCGATACGCCTTGGAACCTGGCTCAGTAGTGAAACTATTTGATTAGGATCAACACCACGGGCAAATTCCTCGGCATGGGTAGCAATGAGGAATTGTGTATTCAATTCAATCGATTTACGTTTAAAATAATCGAGGATTTCGCGTTGTAAATTGACATGCAGATGGGCATCCGGTTCATCCAGGAGAATCGTCGATGGATGATAACCATACAAAAAAGCAAGCAGGGTCAATATTTGATGGAAACCGCTGCCTCCCGATATGATGTCGTAATCCTTGCCGTTCTGACGATATTCGACGGTGATATAGACATCCTTTGCTGACTCGTATTTAGGTTCACGAATCTTGACCGAAAACCATCGGCTAATTATTTCAGATAATTCTTTCCAGTTTGCCGGTGTTCTATATCCTTTGAGTATACTGCTTCCATCCGGGCCACGGGCAGGCGGTGGACATACCTGCAAGAGTAAATTTCGAAGGACACTTCCCGGCTGGCCCTTACCTACCTGCTGGCGAATGGGAGAAACATCCAGCCATTTCTCTGAAGTCTCCAAGCCTGAGAAAGGGGGAACATAAGCTATTTTTGGAAAGTCGTCCCGCTTTTCACATTCGTGGAATTTTGCCCAGCCATCGCTGGGAATGGCATAGATGGTCTGCGGTGAATGGTAACGCAAGTCCACGCCAAACGAATCTGTCTCACCGCTCCCACACTGCCATTCCACACGAATATGTATCAGGATATATTCTTGAGTTTTCTTACCGTTGATCTCTGGCCAGCGGCGATCCGTTCTGTCCTTCCATAGCAAGTTGAATTCCGGTACCGGCAATGCTGTGAAATTGGGTAGTACCACCTGGATTCCCTTGGAACCGCTGCGCTTGGCGCGATGGAATTCATCCACGCAAAACTGCCAGATAGCCAGCGCTTGAAGCACCGTGCTCTTGCCGCTGTTATTGCGCCCGACTAACAAATCAAATTGGGTAAAACTGTATATTTGTTCACCTACGCTCTTGAAATTTCGCAGTGTCAATCGAGTAACCATGATGATTCCCTCTTCTTTATAATTTTTACCAAGGCAATTTTACTACTTTTCATGTGCCTTCCTTTGCCTATCATACGACCTTAAATACTTTCATCACTTCATCCCCGAGGTGGTTGATGACCTTCACGGCGATGCGGCCGGAGGTGGGTTTGTCGAAGGGGCGGGAGGTGTCGCTGTTGAGGGTGGCCCAGGCCTCTTGGTTGACTTCTGCTTTAAGGGTGGTTTTTAGGGATTTATAGGGATCATTGGCACCCAGGAAATAGGCGTGGCGGACGAAGAAGCTCTCCTCATTGTAGTCCGTGTCGATGAACCAGCAGGCGATGCCTTCGGCGCCGTCGCTTCTTACCTCGCCGGTGTTGGGATGAAAGACGTCCACACCGTTGACTTTTACCCGGACCTGACCGTTTTCGGCGTTGAGGATGTCGATGTCCGGCTCACCGAAGATGACGAACAGGTTGCCTTTGCCGGTGTTTTTCAGGTCGTCGGCCATGTGGAGATCGGCGTTCATCCGGGCTTTGAGGACGGGGATGCGACCCAGTTTGTCGAACTCCGACGAGTGGGCATCGTAGTTGAAGGCGCAGGCAATGAGGACATCGAAGTCGGCGTCACCGGCCTCCCGGGCGGCGGCCACCAGATCGGGACGGGAGACGGTGCCGAATTCGGGGCCGATGAAGATGGCGGCGCGCTTTTCAATTCCTTCCCCCTCTCCCGCCCGGGGAGAGGGCTTTAAAAAGCCCTCGATGTAGCGGCCTTCGGCGCAGATCATTTTGCCCGGCCAGGAAATGAGAGATGTGAAGGTGATCTTGTCTTCCTTGTGGGCCTGCTGGACACCGGCGGTCTTGAGGTTCTCCAGGATCATCTGGGCAAAGTCTTTCACTTCTCCATAGCCACCCTTGGATTCCTTGATGCCGTCGATCAGATCGTCATTTTCATCCACCCCCAAGACGCGATGGGGGGATAGGCTTTCGACGGTGAAGGGACCGGCAACGCGGACCGTCTTTTTGTCCTCGTAGGGCTTGTCGTAGAGGTACTCAAATTCGGCCTTGGCGGCGATGGAGGCGTCGATCTCTTTCTGGCGGGCAATGCGCTGTTGAAACCACGCGGCGTGCAATGCTTCAGCCTCTTTCGTCACCCCGGCGGACGCCGGGGTCCATTCTTTTCCCGTTTTCTGGATACCGGCCTTCGCCGGTATGATGTCTGATAATTGGCGGGGGATTTCCCATTCCTTCCAAGTCTTACCGAGGGCCTTGTTGAGCTGTTCCCGCAGCGGCTCCAACCTTTCCTGAAACTTCTCCCAGATAACGTCAATCTCAACGTTGTTGGCGATGGATTTGAGGGTGATGTGGGGGACCCGTTCATAGACGAAGCCCTGGCGGATGTCGGCACGGGTCGGCGCAGAAGAAGGCTCGGTTCGTGTAACTTCGGCCTCTTTCACCTGACCGTCGCGGCTGTCTGCAAGCAGGTAGAAGGGGTAGCGGGCGCCCATGATCCGCGCGCGGGCCAGGGCGAGGGCGACGCGGGAGGTGTCGATGGTGATCCAGCGGCGTCCCCACTGCTCGGCGACGTAGGCGGTGGTGCCGGACCCACAAGTGGGGTCGAGGATCAGGTCGCCGGGGTCGGTTGACATGAGGATGCAGCGTTCAATAACTCTTGGAAGAGTTTGTACGACATAAATCCGATCAGATGAAAAGCCTGATGTTTGCGTATCATGCCAAGTATTTGTAAATGGCGTGACCGGATAGTCATCGATAAAATATGCGAATCTTAAGTTCTCTCCTTGGGGGAAAAGCCGCCCAGTTAATGCAATACGCTCAGTTCCGTCAGTTTTGACGCTCCAGTGTCGTCCCTTTGTAGGCCAATATTTCTTGCCATTATACTCAACGGGTTGATCATTCTCGCTATTCCCCATCGATACAAGTGGATAGGGTTGAAATACTCTATGAATTGACACCCCATGCTGCTCAAAATAAGTAAGTGCCCCGCGCCTTCCATCTTCGGCTTCGCCATACTTATATTGAGTAGCTCCTTCATCGCCTGGTTGGCGTCTGAAATAGAGTTGTCTATACTTAGTTGCTGCTGATTTTGCATACCAAAGAATTGTGTCAAAGATGGAGGGAATGAAAGAGCTGCTGTGCCCACCTGTTGTCTTGAATTTAATCTCCGATCGAAAGTTATCTTCCCCAAACACCTCATCCATGACCGCCCTTACCCGGTGGACATTCTCGTCCCCAATCTGGACAAAGATCGAACCGCTCTCCGTTAGTAGATCCCGTGCCACGGTCAGGCGGTCCCGCAGGTACGTCAGATAGGAATGAATCCCGTCCCGCCAGGTATCACGAAACGCCTTGACCTGTTCGGGCTCGCGGGTGATGTGGCCGGTGTTGCCGTCTTTGACGTCGCGGCTCGTCGTGGACCACTGGAAGTTGGAGTTGAACTTGATGCCATAGGGCGGGTCGAGATAGATGCACTGGACCTTGCCCCGCAGGCCTTCCCGTTCGGCGAGGGACGCCATGACCTGGAGGCTGTCGCCCAGGATCATGCGGTTTGTCCAGTTGGCGTCGTGCCGGTAGAATTCGGTCTTGGCGGCTTCCGTGGGGATGCCGTTAAAATCGGCGAAAAGGTCTATTTGGAAACCGGTCTTTTGCGCCTCCGTTTTCCCGGATTGCCGCAGCAGATCGTCGATCAAAACCTTCGGTTTGATCTTTTCCTGAATATAGAGGAGCGGGGCCTGGACCACCAGGTCCGACCAGTCCTGCTCATCCTTGCCGCGCCAGACAAGCTGCGGGTCCAGGTCGCGGTTGCGGCCGGCTTTCTCCTTTTCCAGCCCGGCGGCGCCGCGCTCATAGGCGACGCGGATCGGCTCTTCCTCCTCTTTCCGCATGACCGACTGATATTCGGCGGTGGGGATATGCCTGCGCCGTGCCTCGTCGTGGGTGAGGGTTTCGACGGTCTTCTTGTTGTCTTTACCGGCCATTTGCATGTCCTATAAAATTATTCTTCAAAATCGGGGTCACGTTGTTTTTCACCCTTGCTGGAATCCAATTTCTTGGCACTCATCTTGTCACTCCCTCTTTATGGATCAATGGTGGCAAACCTGGAGGGTCAGGCGCTCTGTCGAACTGCACACTTTCAGAAGGCTGAGGAAATTCTTGAGGGTCGGATTTCCTTTCGGGCCCAGCATGCGGCGTAAACTCTTCTCGTTGATTTCCAATTCCCGGGCAATTTCGGCGATGGATTCGGTAGCGTTCAAATAGTCACGTAAAAGCGCTTTGCCTGTTTCCATGTCGTCCATTAAGAAGGCGTTTGTAGCCTCAATGATCAATTCACCCCTGAAGGCCGGGTCTGATTTGACCCGCGCCATAACAGTTTCCCTAAAATCCCTTGTCAGCGGCATTATTCCGACTCCCTCTACGATTGCTTTTTCCTCTTTTTATAATCCATCCAGCGCTCAGCAGCCATTGCAATGTCTTGCGCTTGACGCTTCTTTGTCCCGCCTCCGACCAAGACGACCAACCTCCCTCCGTCCATGCCGAAATAGATGCGGTATCCGGGACCGTAATCGATCTTCCTTTCGTAAATCCCGCTTCCGACGCTCTCCACGTTCGATGTGTTGCCCATTCCCATTCGAATCAAGGCCGTTGTAACCTTGGCGGCCGCACGACTGTCGAGATTGTCAAACCAGTTCCGGAAAGGACTCGCGCCGTCTGTGGCAAGGTACTCGACGATCTTCATGCGCCCCTCTTACTGGCCATTAAGTAACATATAAGTTACCATCTGTAAAGTTTAAAACATCACAACTTTGTGATGAATCTCCTTCCTTCCGTATTCCTTTTCAGTCTTTATTTCCCGTATTAGACACTCCTGCGATCATTTTATTGAACTCGGCTTCGACCTTGGCCTCAAAATCCGCCTCGATCTGATAGACCTCAGTGAATTCGGCGAAGGTCCACCGGCCATATTGTTTGAGGTTATTTACACCCGGCGCCCAATAGATCTCCATGGTAGCTTTCTTTTCCTTGGCATCTTCACGCCGATAGCCCTTGATTTCAACGATCAGGCGGAGGGGGTCGTCTTCTCCGTGGCCATCGTCCACAAGCACAATAAAATCAGGAATGTATCGCCGCATCTCCGAGCCATAGCGGTAAGGCACTTCCAGGCCGAGGTTGTGGTTTTTCACATAGGCCCGGACCCGCGGGTGTTTCTCGGCCACCCGGCAAAACTCGGCTTCCCAGTCGCTGTCGAGGATTACCCAGTTGATATGGCAGCGCCGGGCATCCGTTTCCCAGCGGTTCACTTTCGATGTGGTAAAGTTCACGTGGAGGGTGGAGCCGGTGGGATTGTAGGGGTCGAGCATTGCCTTGATGGGACGCTCGCCGACCAGGGCGCGGGTAATGCCGGCGGTGATACGCTCGCAGGACATGTCGGCCAGCTCCTGATACATAAGCTGGGCGGGATACGTGCCGCCCTTGCAAACCAGGCAGGTATCGAGCCATTCTTTGGTAATGCGCTTGAGTTGACCGAACAGGTGCAGCTTGGGTTCTTCCCCCGGATCGCGCCACTTGGTGTAGAGCAGCCGCTGGGTAATGTGGAACAGGAGCGTGGAGCGCCGCATATCCTCCAGGTGTTCCAGGTTCAGATCGACGTCTTCTCCGATGATGCCGGCGTTCTTCGTAATCGAGGGGCCGACGATATCCGGGGTTAATTCCAGGATGGAATCTTCATTAAACTTGGCGGTCAATCGCTCTTCCGGCAGCTCGACCCGATAGCCGGCGACACGGGGGAAACGGATTTCCAGAGGATCACGCTCGGGCCGAACGGCCTTGACCCGGATCGTCTCCCGGGGCGGTTGCGGTGGCGCAATGACCGGCTTGGCCGTGAAGTCGAAGGGAATTCCCAGTACATCCGCATATTCGACGTTAAACAGACCTTCTTCATTGAGGTCGTAGGACTGACGGCGCAGGGCGCGACCGATGACCTGCTCGCAAAGAAGCTGCGTACCGAAGGCCCGAATACCCAGGACATGGGTGACGGTGTTGGCGTCCCAGCCCTCGGTGAGCATGGATACCGAAACGACGCAACGGATGGAGTCGCCAAGGCGGTCCGCTTTGCCGACGGTGTTCATGACTTCCCGGAGGATGTCCTGATCGGTCAGGTTCTCGGCCTGGCGGCGATCGCCCGTGCGTTCGACGATTTCCCGGCGGAAACGGTCAAGTTCATCAGCGGCCATGGTGCGGAAATTGTCGTCCAGGGCCTCCCCCGATTCGAGCTGTTCACTGTCGATCAGCAGGGTGCGGGGTCGCGAGATGGGATTGTCATATTCGTCGAAGTTGCGAAACAACTCAAATCGTCCGTTTATAATCTGGCTGGAGCCGTCGTCATTTTCCCGATTAAAGCCGGAGATGAAGTCGTACACCAGCTTGGACGTCGAGGTATTGTTGCAGACGACGATGAAGCACGGCGGGATGCGAACGCCGGCCGCCTCCCAGAGATCGTATGTTTTCTTATAGTGCCCGTACAGGGCCTCCAGGGCGGTTTGCAGCTCCGTCGGCAGGCTGAGAGGGTCGAGGTTCTTCGACTTTCCCCGGCCTTTCTTGGGCATCTTTGTTCCGATGTGTTTCCATAATTCCCGGAAGCGGGGCATTTCTCCGCCGGGGATGTTGTCGGCCACCGGCACGCGGGGAAGTTTGACAATGCCGCATTCGATGGCATCCATGAGGGAAAAATCGCACATCGTCCAAGGGAACAGGGTCCCTTCCGCATAACCGGAACCACTCAGGAAAAACGGTGTGGCAGACAAGTCGATCACATTGGTTAGTCCGAGCTTCCGATTAACCATTTCCAGACCTGAAATCCAGAGCCGGGCCGCCTCGTTGTTCTTTTCCGCCTCTTTTCGATCATCTCCCTTCAGGTCGATCTCGTCATCCTCTCCCGGCTTCTCCCGATAACAATGGTGGGCTTCGTCATTGATTACGAGGATGTTCTTCATACCCATCAGGTTGGGCATCACCCGTTGCAGCATTTGCCCTTCCGTCTCCAGCGTGTCCAAGGCCTCACCGCGGCCCTGAAGCAGGGACCGTCCGCCTTTGGACAATTCCAGCCGCTCGCGAAGTTTGAAGGCATGGTAATTCGTGATGACGATTTTGGCACGCTCAAGGTCCCCCAGCATATCCTCCGGAATCAACTCACGACTTTGGTAATAGCTGTCCGGGTCATTGGGCTGGAGCACGCGCAGGCGGTCGCGGATCGTCAGTCCGGGGGTGACTACCAGAAATCCCCGCGTAAATTTTCCGCTCCGTGGCCGCCTCACCGCATTGATCGTTTGCCAGGCAATCAACATAGCCATGACGGTGGTCTTGCCGGAGCCGGTGGCCAGTTTCAGGGCCAAACGCATAATCTCCGGGTTGGCGTCGTGATTGGCATTGGCCAGATGCTCCAAGAATATCTTTCCGGCCCTCCCGATCGCCGGAGCCACCTCGGTCAGCCAGATGACGGTTTCCGCCGCCTCCACCTGACAGAAGAAGGGACGGATATTGTTAAACTTATGATGACGCCAATGCTGGAGCAGGCGAGTTGTTTCAGGTGTGACGCGCCAGCCGTTGGGGTTTGGCAAGCTTCGCCATGCGTCCACATGGCGGCGTAGTTCATTGATCGTCGATGTCGTGTCGTATTGCTGCTGTGCTGTCGATAGCCCTTTGCCTTCATCAAAGACAAGGTCTGTCTGTGCAGCAGCTCCCTTACGCTTCCTCGGTTTCGGAATCGGCGTAATGAACTCGGCGCGACGGCGTTTTTCGATTATTTTCTGCGTGGGCTGGCCCTGGTCATCAAGTTCCCAGTGCCGTAGCGGATAAGAGTAAGGAGAGTTGAGGATGGGCCGTTCGAAGAATCGATTGTCCATGGTACACTTATCTCCTGATGCGACCAAGGTATTTTCAGGTGAAACAGGCCAAAAGGATGGGCCTTAATACATCAGTCTTTGCAAAACATCAAGGATATCATGTCATCCACAATTTCCCGTTCTATGATCTTGCGTGATATCTGTTTTGGGGTTCGATAGGATTTTCCGAGCAACGCCGTGTTGTATGGATTCCTCATGTTCAATGAACATCGGTTGCGGACATCCAATATTTATTAAACATCTTTTATAGCCCTGGCCAAGGTTAGCACGCCGACCTGGGCCGCGCCGCTATTCAACAACACCCGGGCGCACTCGGCGAGAGTGCTGCCCGTCGTGTAAACGTCATCAATCAATAAAACTCGCTGTTTCCTGATCCTTTCCTTATCGGCAACGCCGAAGGCCCCTTTGATATTGGCCTGCCGCTCTTTGCGGCCCATCATCGTCTGGGGCGGCGTGTCTCTTTCGCGCCTCAGCGTGACAAAATCCAATGGGATGGCATGTCTTGTGGCAAGTACTTTTGCCAGGACCAGGGACTGGTTGAATCCCCGTTCCCGCAGGCGCCGGATGTGGAGCGGAACCGGCATGATCAGCGAGTAGCCGTGCATATCCATGCCGGCATGGGAATCGCCGGTCATCATCCTCCCCAAGCCGGCTCCCATCCCGGTTTTATTGCGATATTTAAAGGCATGAATAGCCTCGAGGAGAACGCCTTCGAAGGCGGCGACGGATCGGGCGACGGTGAAAGGCTTGGGGGCCGTCAGGCAGTCTCCGCACAGATGGTCCGTTCCTTCGGAATCGGCAAAGGGGGTCCCGCAGGCCGGGCAGAGGGGGTTACGAATGTAGCGGATCTTTTCTTCGCAGGCCCCGCAGAATAGATCGTTGGTCAATTCTGCGGCGACTATCCGGCAGGACCGGCAACGGGGAGGAAACAGTGCATCGGCCAAATCCCGGAGGGCTTCCTTCAGCACATCACAGACCCTCGGCAAGTTCCTCAACCAGGGAGGCGTCGTCGGGAATGAGCATCCTGGGGGCGTCGGCCCAGAGGCGCTCGATATCGTAAAATTCCCGGAGCGGTTCCAGAAAAACATGAATAACGACGTCATCGTAATCCATGAGGGCCCATCTTCCATGCTTTTCTCCTTCAATGCCGAGGGGGACTATGCCCGCCTTTTTCAGGCTTTCCTCGATGGAAGAGCACAGGGCCTTGACCTGGCGGTCCGAGGCGCCGCTGCAGATGAGGAAATAGTCGGCAAAAGACGATATCTCCGCGACTTTCATGACCACAAGATTATGGGCTTTCCGGGTCAGGGCGGCATTTATGCAACATAACACCCGTTCCCTGGCGTCCATGGGCGGTGGGGCGACGGCCTCACTATTGGCGGTTTTGGATAGGCTTGCGGAGATGGCTGAAGATCCCCCTTTCTCGATAAAATGTAATAACCTCTTGTTTTCAGTAACAGATTAAGTTTTTTTTGTCAATATGAAATGTATTATTTTCCATTGTCTTGAACGGGTCTCATGTGCTAAAAACCCCCTGTCTTTCAAGGGTTCCTTTCACAACCTTCAGGAGGAGGCATGGAGAAGATCGCATTATTTCCGATATTGAAAGAAGTTCAAGTCCACATCCCTTTTCATTTTCTCTCCGAACAGTATCTCCCCCGGGTCCTGCAATACGGAATGAATCCGGAAATCAGTTTTAACAGCCATACCCTGGATACCTATCGCGAGGACGATTACCGCCGGGTTGCCGACAAACTCGGGGACGCCGGTCTCCGGGTCACCTTTCATGCCCCCTTTATGGACCTGCGCCCCGGGGCTATCGATCCCCGGATTCGCCGTGTCTCCGAGGAGCGGATCATGCAGGTATTGGCCCTTGCCGACTACTTTCGGCCGGTCTCCATCGTTTGCCATCCCTCCTTTGACGACCGGTATTATGTTTCCACGGAGGACCAGTGGCTGGAAAACAGTATCCTTACCTGGGAAGCCCTGCTGTCTCGCGCCGGAGACGTCCCGGTCCTGCTGGTCCTGGAAAATGTCTATGAGAAAGGCCCGGGCCAACTACACCGGCTCCTCACATCCCTTTCCTCGCCTCATTGCGGATTTTGTTTTGATACGGGCCATTTCAACGCCTTTGCCCGGGAACCGCTTACCGACTGGATCGCTGCCATGGCGCCCTTTCTCAGGCAGGTGCATATCCACGACAATCACGGTCAGGCCGACGAACATCTCCCCGTGGGGGACGGGAGCTTTCCCTTTGGGGAATTTACCCGGATGTTGAGGGAAAAAGGTCTTCGCCCCATCGTCACCATCGAAGCCCATAATGAAAAAAACCTTGTGAAATCAATCGAAAATATGCAACATTTGGACTTTCATGGAGAGGGACTTTCTTGCTGAGATATATCCTCAAGCGCGTCGGCTTTATGATCCCCATGCTGGTCGGGATTACGATCATCTGTTTTGCCGTCATGCATCTTGCCCCCGGTTCCCCGACGGACCTGCAGACCCAGATGAATCCCCGGGCGTCGGCGGAATTGAAGGAACGCCTGCGGGCGATGTACGATCTGGATAAGCCCCTCCATGTCCAATACGGACTTTGGGTGCAGCGTCTGCTGGTTATGGATCTGGGCAAATCATTTGCTACCGATCGCCGTCCCGTGGCGGACAAGATCATGGAACGTCTGCCCATTACGATTGTCCTGAACATCCTCTCGTTGCTCCTGATCTTGGCGGTGGCCATACCCCTGGGGGTGCTCTCGGCGGTCCATCAGGATTCCTGGTTCGATCGGGTCGTCAGTGTCTTCGTCTTTATCGGTTTTGCCATACCGACCTTCTGGCTGGCCCTGCTCCTGATGATCTTTTTCGGAGTTGATCTGGGCTGGCTGCCCATATCGGGGATCCGGTCCCTGAACCATGAGTATCTTGCTCCGGGGGCCGCTTGCTGGGATCTTGTCCGGCACCTGATCCTGCCCGTGGGGATATCCGCCTTCGGCGGTTTGGCCGGTCTGTCGAGATACATGCGGGCCAATATGCTTGAGGTTATCCGCCAGGATTATATCATGACGGCGCGGGCCAAGGGGCTGAGTGAATTTCAGGTCGTATACAAGCACGCCCTCCGCAACGCCCTCCTGCCGGTCATCACTATTCTCGGTCTTTCAATTCCCGGGCTTATCGGCGGGAGCGTCATCTTCGAGACGATTTTTGCCATTCCCGGCATGGGGCAGCTTTTTTACATGTCCGTAATGGGACGTGATTATCCAACCATTATGGGTATTTTATTCATCGGCGCCATCCTGACCCTCCTGGGCAACCTGATTGCGGATGTCGCATACGCCGTAGCGGATCCCAGGATTCGAGTATCTTAGAGGATCAGGCATGATTTCCGAATTCTGGAAACATTTTTTACAAAACAAGATGGCCGTAGGCGGCGGCATTATCGTCCTGCTCCTTTTTGCCGTTTCCCTGCTGGCGCCATGGCTTTCGCCGCATGATCCCCTCGCCATCGATTTGAAAAAGATTCTTTCCCCTCCTTCCATACAGCATTGGTGCGGAACGGATCAGTTAGGCCGTGATGTCTTGAGCCGGATGATTTGGGGGGCGGGCATTTCCCTGAAAGTCGGATTTGTGGCGACGGGGATCGCCGTGATTATCGGCGCCCTGCTGGGGGCCCTTGCCGGCTACTACGGAGGCTGGTGGGACGCCGTCATCATGCGGTTTGTGGATATGATGCTGTGCTTTCCCACGTTTTTTCTTATCCTGGCCGTCATCGCCTTTTTGGATCCCTCCATTTGGAATATTATGATCATCATCGGGATGACAGGCTGGATGGGAATCACCCGGCTGGTCCGGGCCGATTTCATGTCCCTGAAGGAAAGGGACTTTGTTATGGCGGCGCGGGTTCTCGGGGCCGGCGACGCCCGCATCATCTTCCGGCACATCCTCCCCAATGCCATGACCTCCATCCTTGTGGCGGCGACGCTGGGAGTGGCGGGGGCGATTCTCACGGAATCGGCATTGAGTTTTCTGGGAATCGGCGTCCAGCCGCCGACCCCGAGTTGGGGCAATATCCTGACGGCAGGGAAGGACAACATCGACATTGCCTGGTGGCTGTCCCTCTATCCCGGTTTGGCCATCCTGGTCACGGTGCTGGGCTATAACCTCCTCGGAGAAGGCATCCGGGACGCCCTCGATCCACGGCTCCGCAGGGGCAGATAAGGAAATAAAAAAGGCCCCTGTAACCAGGAGCCTCTTTTATTAGAGCTAAAGATGGGAAGGTTCTTACTTCTTGTCGGCAGGTGCCGGAGCCTTCTCGTCGGCCTTCTTGTCGGCTTTCTTGTCAGCCTTGTCAGCCTTCTTCGCCTTCTTTGCTTTCTTTGCCTTCTTGTCCTTTGCAGGGGCCTTCTCCTCGGCCTTTGCGGGCTCAGCGGCGGGCTTTGCAGCCGGTGCCTGTGCGAATGCCAAACCGGACACGGAAAGTGCGAAAAGGATCGAAACGATGATCGAGAGCAGTTTCTTCATTTGTGGTGTCACCTCCTTCCATTTTTTCTTCACTTATTAACAAGAAACATGCCAGAAACGAATATTTGATAATTCTTAACAAAACCGTATTGTTGTGGCCGGGGCGCGATGATGGCTGTTTCTGCGCCCTCCTAATGCTGGGGAAATATTCCCCTTTTTATGAGGAAATATTCCCGCCGCCGGGGCGTTCATGGCGGCGGTGAGTGCTTGTGTTTCAGGAAATGATGCAACTTGTCACGGAAAAAATAAGCGATAATGACGGAACCGATGCTGATAGCTACAAGAATCCAGAGTGCGCCGTGCTGATTGTAGCGCAAACAGTTGCCGCTGACGGAAAGCATGGCTGTTCCCAGGAGGCGACCGGTGGTGGAAACGATAAGAAACAGCCGTGTCCGCATATGACTCAATCCCATGATATAGCAGAGGGCGTCCTTGGGAAATCCGGGAATGAGAAACAGAATAAAGGTAACGAGGGTTCCCTTATGTTCCATGAAGTAGTCGTATTTTTTGAGGATCTCCGGACTGACGGCCTTTTCCACGAAGGACAGCCCCAGCCAGCGGGCCAGGGCGAAGGCAAGCCAGGAACCGATGGTGAGCCCGATGGTAGAATACAGCGTTCCCAGAACGGACCCATAGATGTAACCGCCGATGAATCCCGTCGCCTCGCCGGGAACGGGGGCGAAGAGAACTTGGAGGATCTGGAGGCCGATAAAGACGATCACCGACAGGGCTCCGAAGGAATTGATAAAGTCGATGGCCTTCTTCCGGTCCGTGAAGAACTGGATAAGATCGTAATGGATGAAGAACCAGGTTCCGCCGCCGAAAAGGATGGCCAGACAGAGAATTTTTAATATGGTGCTTTTTTTCATGGATAGAGAGTTCCTTTGCGCCGCCTGCCGATCATCTGCATGAATCAATAATCCTCAGCGACGGGAGGATCATACGTAAGAAAGGCGGTGACCGTCAAGGACAAAATCACGACAATAGATCCGGGTAGTTCGTAAATACGCCGTCGACACCCATATCCTGCATCCGTTCCAGATCTTCCCGGGTATTCACGGTATAGACAAATAATTTCAATCCCCGGCGATGAGCGCTGGCGACAAACTTCCTGTTGACCATGTTCAACCCGGTGTGAACAGCGTAAGCCCCCGTTTTTTCGGCAAACCGGACATAGCGCCAAGGGCCGCCGGAGACAAGAACGCCGATCCTGATTTCGGGATACACGGTCTTGAAATGGAGCAATTCCTTGTGGTTAAAAGAAGAGACGATAAACTGTTCCGCCGTCATCCGGCCCGCTGTAATCGCGGCGGCGATAAGGGCGGCGGCCGGAGCGGCGGTTTCCGGTCCTTTCAATTCAATGTTGATCCCGGATCGATCACTGATTAAATCAAAAACTTCTCTGAGAAATGGTATTTTTTGCCCTTTTCCGGCGTCGAGATTGCGGAGATAAGCAAGGCCTTTGTCCATTACGAACCCCGTGCCGTTGGTGGTCCGCTCCAGGCGATCATCGTGGATGACCAACAGCTCTCCCTCTACGGCATAGACGTCCAGTTCGATCCACCGCGCCCCCATCGTTAGGGCCTGCTCAAAGGCCGAGAGGGTGTTTTCCGGCTCATAACCGCTCGCCCCGCGGTGGGCGAATAAGATAAATTCACTCATATACAAACAAGCTCCCTCCCCTTCAAGGGGAGGGCAGGGGTGGGGATGGGTTTCAACCTTAAAGAGATTTCCTCCATACCGGGGAGAGGCTGCCGGGAAAAAAGAATCCGTCAATAGCTCCGACAGGTTCTCCGGCCATGGCGGTGTAGAACTTCCAGGCTGTCTCCCGGTAGCGGGGATTGCTCGACCAGATTACTTCCGTACAACCGGAAGCGCCTGCCCCATGAAAAACCTCGGCAATCAGGATCTTGCCCAGTCCCCGGCCGCGATAATCGGGAGAAATAAAGGCCGTTAAGAGTCCCGCCGCCTTGGCGTCCGTTGAGGATCGGTACGGAAAAAAACGTGCATTAAGGCAGCCGAATCCCATCACGCCCGCAGGAGGACCGCCGGGGCGGTCTCGGGCCACAATATAGGCGTCATCATGGACATCACTGATGCTTGCCCGCATCCGCTCTTTGGTTTCCCGTACCTCATCTTCCCTAACCTTGCCCTCTTCGCACATCCACCATCTCAGGGTAGGATCAAGCAATTCAATGTCCTCTTCTTGCAGAGCGCCGACGGAAAAGAAGGTCTCTTTATCTATACGGTCAATCATAACTCGCCTCAGTGTCCGGCTAAGGATAAAAGGATCCGGACAAGTTCCTCCGGGGCCGTCTGCATGGGGTGGTGTCCGGTGTTTATTTCATAAAAGGGCCAGCCGGCGGCGCGGACCCGGACGGCGGTTTGAATGATTCCCTGGTGCTGAGGACCTGCCTCTCCCTTGTCCGTGCAATAGATATAGGCCCGGGGGATGGTCCGGGCGCGGTGATTGGCGAGGGTCAGGGGTTCAAACATGGTCCGGGCGGGATGATCGGCGAACCGAGGATCTCTCTTGGGTTCCGGGGGGGGATAGCGCCAACCGTCGCCCCCGGATTTGACGTATTGAGATAGCAATTCCGCAATATCACGGGGGTAAAGATTTATGACGGCCTGGCCGTCTTCCGGAATCAGGGCGTCCAGATAGACGAGCTTCCTGATCCGCTCGGGGATCCTTTCCGCCGCTCCGGTGACAACGGCGCCGCCGTAACTGTGGCCGACCAGAATGACGTCCCGCAGGTCTTCATAGGCAAATACGCCAACTACATCATCGATATGGGTATGGAGGCCGATGTCCGGGCTGAGGAGGTGGGCCCGCTCCCCCAGCCCCGTCAGGGTCGGCGTATAGATTGTGTGCCCGGCCTGTTGCAGCATGGCGGGGATGGGCGGCCAGATCCAGCCGCCCGCCGTCGCCCCGTGCACAAGCATGTAAGTTGCCGTTTTTTCGTTGTTATGAATCAGCATCAAGCTGCGGCCTTCTCATATTCACAGGACAATCTTCAGAACCGAGCGGATCAGGTTTCCCGTCGTGTACTGGTCGTTCGTCATCCGGGCGAAGAGGTGCTCGCCGCCGAAGATGTCCTGGATGATTTCCTCCGCGCTGCGACCCTGCTTGTGAAGCCCCTGCGCCTTTTTCGCTAGCTCCCGCAGGTAGCGGATGTTGGCCTCCAGGGCCTCCCGTCCCTTCTCCACGATCCTCCCGACGGATGTAAAAAGGATCAGTTGCGACGGCGCCGCCGCCAGGATCCTCTCCAGGGAGCGAATCGTTTCCCCCATGTCTTCTTCCGGCCGGATGAACTTGGGATTTTCCCGGGCAAAAATGTCCCCGGAAAAACACCAGCCCCGCTCCTTTTCGAGGAGGACGATATGACCTGCCGAATGTCCCGGCGTTGTGATGATATCGAAGGTATGGCGGGAGGTCCTGATAACCGAGGGAACCGTTTCCACCGTCGAAGGGGCCGGGTAGCCCCAGACCAATTCCTGATAGGGATAGAGGAAGGGCTTCCGCCCGATGAGGGGGATCGATTCCTCCGGGGCGTAGAATGGAATATTAAACCGTTTCCGGATCAGGGCATTGCCGCCGACATGATCCTCGTGAAAATGTGTGTTGACGGCCAGTTCGAGCTTCTTTCCCGCGAGAAAGGAGACCAGCTCCGCGGCCGTATAGTCGCAGCCCGTATCGATCAGTAGTCCATCGACGAGATACGCCGCTACCCAGTAGAGGGGCTTGCCGTCCAGTTCCCGGCTCATTCTGATCTGGGTGATATCCTCATAATCATTGATTTCAATCATAATGGTTCCAAGGCTAACCTTTCGTCTCTTTGCTGTCAAGGAAGAACCGGCTCCTCCCGGAGAAAACGGGAAAAGAAGTTGACAGAAGCGAGACTTTTCATTAGGAAATAATGTTCCTATAAAAACAGATTCAAGGAGATTATTCATGTTTAAAACAGCCATTACGGAAATGTTTGGCATCAAATATCCCATAATCTGCGGGGCCATGATGTGGCTATGCAAGCCCCGGTTCTGCGCCGCCGTCTCCAATGCCGGCGGGATGGGCAATCTGACGGCGGGAAATTATGAAACGGAGGCCGATTTCCGTGCGGCCATCGGGGAGACGCGGAACCTCACGGATAAGCCGTTCATGGTAAACATTACCCTGCTGCCCTCGGTGCGGATTACCCCGGAGCATCACAAAATGTACATTCGGGTATGTACCGAAGAAAAGGTTGCCGGGATTGAGTTTTCCGGCACACCCGTTGACAAGGTGGCCGGTATGGCCGCAATTGGGGACCTCAAAGGGGCGGGGGTCAAACTCTTTCATAAGGTCGGATCGGTCCGTCATGCCCTCCATGCCGAAAAGGTCGGTTACGACGGCATTTACGCCGCCGGCATCGAAGAGGGCGGCCATCCCCTCGACGACGACGTCACCACCATGGTCCTGACGCCCCGAATTGCGGAATCCGTAAAAATCCCCGTCGTCACCGTGGGCGGCATTGCCGATGGCCGCGCCCTCGCGGCGGCGCTGGTGTTGGGGGCCCAGGGGGTCATGATGGCCAGCCGGTTTGTGGCTACCCGGGAGTGCGAGGTCCATGAAAACATCAAACAGGAACTGATCCGGCGGCAGGAGCATGAGACCGTCATCTACGGGAAATCCCTCGGTCTGCAGGGTCGGGGCCTGAAAACGAAGATACTGGCGGAGGTGTGCGCCATCGAGCAGCGGGGGGGAGGCTTTGAGGAACTCATCCCCCTTCTTTCCGGCCAGAAGGTAAAGCAGGCTTGGGAAACGGGAGATGTGGATTACGCGCCCCTCATGGTCGGGCAGTCCATCGGCTTCATCAGGGATATCCCCACTTGCGGGGAACTCCTTGACAGAATGGCGGCGGAAGCGTTAACACATCTTGAGAAGACAAAGAAAATGATTCAGGAGGGTTGAAGGAAAAATGGCTAAGCAGATTTACAGCGGCAGTACCGACAAGAGGATCATCCGGATGAAAGTCCTTAATGGGGAATTGAAAGAAGAAAACCTGAAAGACTATCTGGAAAGTCTCCCCGATGTTTCCGCTAATGCGGAGCAGGTCACCGTCGTCATGGACAAGAAGGGCAGTCCCGTTTCATAAAAAGATATGTTTGTCGATTCCCACGCCCACCTCGAGATGAGAGAGTTCGACCGTGATCGGGATGATGTTGTCCGCAGGGCTATCGAGGGGGGGGTCGACTATATCGTTACGGTGGGGACAACTCCCCGGGAATGCCGCAAGGCGGTGGAGATTGCCCGCGCCCATCCATCGGTCTATGCCGCCGTGGGCATCCATCCTCACGACACGAAAGGCATCGACGACAAGACTTATGTCCTGCTGAAAAAACTGGCCCGGGAAGAGAAGGTGGTGGCTTATGGGGAGATCGGACTGGATTTCTTCCGCAACCTGTCGCCGCCGGATATCCAGACCCGGTGTTTTGAAGAACAGCTTGCCATCGCCACCGACCTGGGTTTGCCGGTGATCATTCACGACCGGAACGCCCATCGCCAGACCGTAGATATCCTGAAGAGCTGGCAGGGATCGACGGGCGGCGTAATTCACTGTTTCTCCGGCGATGCGGCCATGGCCATGACCTGCCTGGAGATGGGCTTTTATATTTCCATCGCCGGTCCGGTAACCTTTGCGAAATCAGACCGGTTATGGGAGGTTGTCCGTCAGGTCCCCCTGAACCGGCTCCTGATCGAAACAGACGCCCCGTATCTGACGCCCCAACCCCATCGGGGCAAACGGAACGAACCGGCTTATGTTGCCTTCACGGCAAAAAAGGTGGCGGAGCTGAAGGGCTTGTCCATCCCGGAAGTGGGGCGGGCCACCGCGGATAATGCGATTAAACTGTTTGGAATACCAAGGAAATCGGCTTAACGATGATAGGTGAACTTTTATATTTTGCGTATGGTTCCAATCTGAACGCGACCGATCTGAACCGCTGGTGCGAAGAGAGAGGCCTTATCTATCCCCTCGGCGAAAAAGTGGCAAACGCCTATCTGCCCGACACCCGCCTGATCGTTAATTACTCCTCCACTTTCCGCCGGGGCGGCATCCTGAATATCAAGTATCAGCTTGGCCAAGCGGCCCCGGGGGCCCTTTTCCGCGTCCTTCCCGGCGGCTGGAATGTTCTCGACGCCAAAGGGAATACGGAACATATGTACAAGCATCTCAACATCGTGGCCCTGACCGACGACGGCCGGGAACACGTTGCCGTCGCCTATCAGATTGACGCCTCCAAAACCTCCAAGACCTTTGTCCCTCCCCATCCCGACTATCTCCGTATCGTCCGGGAAGGAATGGCGGCCCATGAGATCAATGAACGGATGTTCGCAGCGGTGACGGAGGGGAAGGAACCGGACTTCTTCATTGAGCATCTCTTTGTTTACGGAACCCTGATGAGCGGCTGCCCCCGCCACTATATATTAGCCGCCTGGGCCGATCTTGACTCGCGGGTAGAGGCTCAGGCACACGGGCTACTCTATAATAGCTGGAAGGGATTCCCCTGCATGATCCCCGATGTGACAGGACGCCAGATCGTGAACGGTGAGCTCTACACATTGAAGGACCCGAAAAAGGCCTTTGAATTCCTTGATATCGTCGAAACGGCAAGGCGTTATGCAACAACGGGGGCCTTCTTCCGCAGGGCGATCATTCAGGTCAGGAGGGCCAACGGGGCGCCTTGCCTCGCCTGGACCTATTTTGTGGACATGAGCGTTGAAGGGATGCCCCGCATACCCTCGGGAAACTGGCGGGCCGTTATCGCCTGAAAATCCTTGCCTTTCCAAAGCCAAAAAGTCCTTGCTTTTCCAAAGATAGATTCGTAGGATTGTTCATCACCTTTTGCGGCGGGGATTGATTTTTTTTCATTCATCGTGGTCATGACCGCAAATAGTTGGCAGGGGCGCCGATAAGGCTGAGAAGATACCCTTTGAACCTGACCTGGGTAATGCCAGCGTAGGGAGTGGCAGAAAGATAATCGATATTTTTCGGGGGCCATATCCCGTTGGGGCATGGCCCCTTTGATTTGATAATGAAAAGAGTCGTTGTAATCATTGCGGGAGCCGGCATCGAGGATATGGAATTCCTCCGGCGGCGAATCGAGGAGGCGGTCCCGGAGGCCATTCTGTGCGCCGACGGCGGGGCTCGGTATGCCCATGCCCTCGGTCTTACCCCCGATCTGATCATCGGGGACATGGATTCTCTGGATGGTGAGATATTGCGGGACTTTGAAGAAAAAGGAGCAGCCGTTGCCCCCTATCCGGCCCGGAAGGACGAAACGGATACCCAGTTAGCCCTCACACGGGCGCTGGCGATGTCGCCCGAAGAAATTCTGATCTTCGGGGCGCTGGGAAAACGTCTGGATCACACCCTGGCCAATCTCGGCCTGCTGCTGACCGGTCCGGAAAAGGGCGTTTCCGTAAAACTTCTCGATGAAGATTGTGAAGTCTTTGTCATGGCGGGAGCGGCAACCGTCAGCGGTGAAAAGGGACAGACCGTATCCATCTTTCCTTGGGGAGGGGAGGCCCGTGGCATTACCCTGGAAGGTTTCGAGTATCCCCTGGAAGGTGCGGCCATGACCCTGGAGCGCCCCTACGGGATCAGCAATCGCTTGACGACGGAGGAGGGGATCATCAAGGTAGATAGGGGCTGTTTGCTTGTGATTCATTACCTGAGGATTTAGCATATTCCTCCCCCTTCAAGGGGGAGGTTAGGAGGGGGATGGGGTTGTATGTCGGAGCATAGGAGCGTAATTGAAAGGAATTTGTTTTAATTATGATTAAAAGGGTGTTAACAATAGCCGGTTCCGATTCCGGCGGCGGCGCGGGAATCCAGGCGGACCTGAAGACGATCACCGTCCTGGGCGGATTTGGGATGAGCGTGATCACGGCCCTGACGGCCCAGAATACCATTGGCGTCCATGCCATCCATGAGGTGCCGACGGCGTTTATTGCCGCCCAGTTTGACGCCGTGGCGACGGACATCGGCGTTGACGCCGCCAAGACGGGGATGCTTGCTTCTCCGGCGATCATGAAGATCGTTGTGGAAAAGATCAGGCAATATGACATAAAAAAGCTTGTTGTCGACCCGGTTATGGTTGCCAAGGGAGGGGCGGCCCTCATGGAGCCCGGGGCACGCGATGTCCTGATCAAGGAACTTTTGCCCCTGGCCCTGGTGGCAACGCCGAATATTCCGGAGGCCGAGATCCTCACCGATGTTATTATTGCTTCCGTTTCCGACATGAAGGCGGCGGCTAAAATCATTCATGATCTGGGTGTCCCGAATGTGATCGTCAAAGGGGGTCATCTCCTCGGAGCCGCGGTGGATGTCCTGTATGACGGTCGGGATTTTTACGAATTCCCTTTTGAACGGATCATGACGAAAGACACCCACGGGACGGGATGCACCTTCTCCGCCGCCATTGCTACGGGCCTGGCCAAAGGCATGACGGTGCAGGCGGCGGTTTCCGAGGCGGAAGCTTACATGGCCGCCGCCATTAGCGATGCCCTTCGCCTCGGCGCCGGCCATGGCCCCACTAATCATCTGGCGTATATTAAACAGGATAACGAAAAATAACCCATCCCCAACCCTCCCTTTGCCGGGGAGGGATAAAGGTGTATTTTCAGGTAACGAGGTAAGGGAAATATGATGACTCAAATTGAACAGGCGCGGCAGGGCGTTATCACCGAGGAAATGAAGATTTGCGCGGGGCAGGAGGGGCGCGACCCCGAATTTATCCGCGCCGGGGTAGCGGACGGAACCATCGTTGTCATTCGCAATAACGGACATGTAACTATCCCGCCTCTCGCCATCGGCAAGGGCCTGCGGACCAAGATCAACGCCAATATCGGGACTTCCAAAGACCGGGCGGATGTGGAGGCGGAACTGGAAAAGGTGCGGGTCTGCGTCGCCGCCGGGGCGGACACGATCATGGACCTCTCTACGGGAGGCGATATCCGGGCTATCCGCCAGGCCATCATCGGGGCGTCGCCCCTGATAATCGGCACCGTCCCCATTTATCAGGCGGCGGTGCGCTTGCTCGCTCAGGGCAAAGCCATTGTAGAGATGACTGCCGACGACATGTTTCAGGTGATCGAGGAAAACGGTCAGGACGGCGTGGATTTCCTCACCGTCCACTGCGGGGTGACCCGGTGCAGCGTCGCCGCCGTCGAGGCGCAGGGCCGTCTGCTGGGGATCGTCAGCCGGGGAGGTTCTTTTACCGCCCACTGGATGGCCTGCAATGACAAGGAAAACCCCCTGTATGAACAATACGACCGCCTGCTGGAGATCGCCCGGAAATACGAGATGGTGCTGAGCCTGGGAGACGGCCTGCGGCCGGGTTGCCTTGCCGACGCCACGGACCGGGGACAGCTTCAGGAACTGATCCTCCTGGGAGAACTGGCAAAAAGGGCAAAGGACCGGGGCGTCCAGGTAATGATCGAAGGGCCGGGGCATGTGCCCCTCAAAGATATTGAAAGCAACATCCTGCTGCAGAAAAGAATCTGCGAAGGAGCCCCTTTCTATGTCCTCGGGCCGCTGCCGACGGATATCGCGCCGGGGTACGATCATCTCACCTCCGCCATCGGCGGCGCCATTGCCGGGGCGGCGGGAGCGGATTATCTCTGCTACGTCACGCCGGCGGAACATCTCCGCCTGCCGACGCTGGCGGATGTCCGGGAAGGGGTCATTGCCTCCAAAATTGCGGCCCATATCGCCGATCTGGCCAAGGGTCTGCCGGGGGCGATGGACAGGGACCGCCTCATGGCGACGTACCGGAAGGGATTCAACTGGCAGGGGCAGGTGGATGTATCCATCGATCCGGAACGGGCGGCGGCGCTCCTCGAAAAGAGCGCCAGCGCCGATGAAGAGGGTTGCACCATGTGCGGCGACCTGTGTGCCATCAAGATCGGCAAGATGAAAAATGCATAAATGGAGGAATCAATGATTCAGGCTATGTGGGCGTTCAGCGTCGTCTCGGTAATTCTCTGGACCGTTTTTTTTCTCCGGCCTCCCTGGACAGTGGAAAATGTGATTATAGGCGGCGTGCCCCTGGTGTTCGTCCTGCTCTTCGGATACCGCTTATGGAGGGCGAAAAAGGAGAATCCGCAGGTGTTGCCTGATGATTACGATAAGGACTGATATATTCGCAAAGAAACGGCAGAGGGCGATCCGTGATGATGGTACCGATACCTGATCGCTTAACGGGGGTGGGCCAAGGAGGGGTCCACATTGTGCGTACCTTGCGTAGCGCCGGCCATGAAGCGTTTTTCGTCGGCGGCTGTGTGCGGGATCTCCTCCGTGATGAGATCCCCGAAGATTACGATATAGTGACCTCCGCCCGCCCGGAACAGGTCACGTCTCTCTTTCCCCGGACCTATCCCGTGGGGGTAAGTTTCGGCGTGATCCTCGTAAGTCAAGGCGACTTTCTCTATGAAGTTGCCACCTACCGGAAAGAGGCGGAATACGAGGATGGCCGCCATCCCTCCCGGATTTCCTTCGCCACGGCAAAAGAGGACGTTTACCGACGTGACTTTACGGTCAATGGTCTCCTCATGGATCCCGAAACGGGGGAGATCGTCGATTACGTGGGTGGTGTTGCCGATTTAGAAAAACGGATGATCAGAACCGTCGGCAATCCGGATGAAAGGTTTGCCGAAGACCATCTGCGGATGCTCCGGGCGGTGCGTTTTGCCGCCAATCTCGGTTTTATTATCGACCCGGAAACCCTTGAGGCGATCAAACGGCATGGGGCGGATATCGCCCGGGTCAGCGCCGAGCGGGTCCGCGAGGAACTGACCCGGATGCTCACCGGTTCCGATCCCCGAGGGGGTATAGAATTGTTGCAGTCCACGGGACTGCTGCCCCGGTTCCTTCCTGAAATCGAGGCCCTGCGGGGGGTCAGCCAGCCGCCCCGGTTTCATCCCGAGGGGGACGTCTGGGAGCATACCCTGACCATGCTTGCCCTGCTGCCCCGGGAAAAACAGCATGACCCGGAGGCCCATGGCCGGTTAGCCTGGGCGGCCCTCCTCCATGATGTAGGCAAACCGGCGACACGGACGGAGAGCGAGACGGGGGTTCATTTCTACGGCCACGTGAAAAAAGGGGGGGAGATCGCCGCCGCCGTCATGAGGCGCCTGAAATTTTCCAAGGCCGATCTGGACGTCGTCCTGGCCCTCATCGAAAACCACATGCGCTTCATGCATGTCCAGAATATGCGGCCCAACACGGTGAAGAAGTTCCTGAGAATGCCCGATTTCGATCTCCATCTGGCCCTCCACCGCCTCGATTGTCTGGGAAGCCACGGCTATCTCGACAATGACGTCTTCTGCCGGGGAAAGCTCCGGGAACTGACCACGGAGGACCTCCATCCTCCCCGGCTGCTGACGGGCTACGATCTGCAGGAACTCGGTTTCCCCCCCGGACCGCTGTTTCGGGAGATTCTGAACACGATTGAAGACGCCCAGCTAAACGGCGAAATAACCACAGCCAAAGAAGCGCGGCAACTTGTTATTTCGCGGTTTTTGCCAGGGTCTGCCGCAGACGGTCGTGAATGAGCTGCGAGGCGATATTGCTTCCCCCCATGCCGACTAAGATTGACACGTCGGTCTTGTTTTTATCCTTGAACTCCACCTCAAAGGTAACCTTTTCACCCTGGAGCGTGGCAATTATGCTCGCCTTGCCGATCTTGACGTGTTTTTCGTTGGTTACGGCCTTCATGTCCTTGAGAGTGTCGTCGATTCCCTGACAGACAGCGTCGAACGAATATGGATACGAGCCGATCATGTAACCGCTGGAACGAACAAATTGCCCGTCCTGCACGCCCACGGATTTTCCGCCGACCACGACACCCCCTTCACAACCCGCCAAAAGCCCGATCATAAAGACCAAGATGAATATAGATACGTATTTTTTCATTTTTTTCTCCCTTCCCGAGAAATTTATCTAAGATTTCAACCTCTGAATATACATAAAGATTTATAACTACTCAATGGGCCATTCCGGAATGGCGATATCGATTTTCTCCATCAATTCGATCGTCTTTTGCAAGGCGACCACCACTTGCTGATAATGGGTGAGGTCGTCATAGGATAGCTGCCGTCCTTGCCGGTCTTTGAGCCATTTATCAAGCACCTGATAGCCGCCGATGTAAAACTCCCAAACTTCCGGCGCTATGCCCTCGAAAAATTGGTTTTTGTTGATGTTGATCCGCCCCGGTTGGTCATTTTGGGATGGAACATATTTGGGATAGCCTTTTTCTACCCGGTTGTCTCCGGCGACAGGGTAACGGGTGCTGAATTGCCCCACCTGCGGCGATTCCAGCAGATGGAAACCGGCCAGCTCTTTTCCCAACCCGCAAAGGGTCCGGAACAAAGCTACATCCGCCGTAAGGGGGACACGGGGGAAATCTATTTTGAGAAATTCCGCATAGCGGATGCGGTAGGTGGGGCTGTGGAAAATGGCGTAAATATAATGGAAAATGTCTTCCGGGCCAAAGGTGATTTGTAAATCTCCTGCAGCGTTGGGGGTAAAGATAAGGCCCATATTTTGCGCCATTTCCTGCACAAACCCCGGGTTGAGATTGGGCACGCGTCCGCCGTGGGCCTCATCCGGCGGCCAAATGGCGACATCCAGCAGATTGTTCTGTTTGGCGGCGGCTTCGGTGGGATAAAGGTAGAGGGGAAAAAGATTTGTGCTCCTGTCATGTGAGCCTACCTTCAGTTCTATAGGGTGCCGACTACAGAGTATATGACAAAAATCCAGGCTGGTAACTTGCCGTGTAGTGATGAAACCGATATTTTCTTTATTAACAATGTGCTGCATAACTTCAGTTCTTGGTAATTCCACTATGTGATCGCTGTGGTAATAGGCTCTCAAATCAAATGGACGATACAAGCATTGGGTAAAATAGCTATCCCATTTAGGGTCATTTGTTAGCGTACGGCGTTTCTGGGTAAGTTTCCAATCTCGTGTGTCAAGCAAATTATAGGTTTCAGTTATCTCTTCATCTTTAATTTCGGATATGTTCATGAAATCCTTTATTCTCTTATGAAGCACTGCCGAATCAAAATCTAGCGCAAAATGATCTCTATGGGTTTTTACTCCTGTTGAATTTGTGAGGAAAAGATCTGATACTCTCCAACCCTTGTTGTATTCAGGCAGCAAATTGGTATTTTGCGGAATGAACAAATAAAAAGGGGACTGAGGACTTATCTGTTCCCAATTGGTTATATCCACGTCCTGCTCAAAGAGCTGTTCATACTTTTTTACCCGTTTTCCCGACAAATCGGCGTGATTGACGTTAGCGGGGCCATTTTCCCCGGGTTGTTTGACAAAAATGCCAATCGCCACACCCTGCTGGATGTCAAAGACATTTTCATCCTTGCCGCCGTCGGGAGCGGTTTCGCGTTTTTTGGAATTGCCGTGCAAGTTTAAAATGTAAATATCTGTAAATGTCTGCATCAATGATTGGCGCATCCCGCGAAAGGTGGGATTGTCCAAATAGCCATGATTCGTGATAAAGGCCAAGATACCGCCGCCGCTGTGTTCGATGCGCCATTGCCCGAAGCGGATGAATTTTACATAGTCATCCTGCAAATATTTGGGGTTGCGCTCTCTCAGGGGCTGACCGTCCATCTCGTAATAATTGCCCGTTTTGCCGCCGTCGGGCAGTTTTCCCCTGAGCAGGCCGCTGATCCAGTCGCTTTTGTTAGCACTGTGGCCGGAATAGGGTGGATTGCCCATGACCACGAGGACCGGCAGCCGGGTCTTCACTTCGTTCGCCGCATTGCTCTCATCGGCCACCCATTGGGTAAAGAGGGGTAGGCCGGTCATTTCGTGGGCTTCTTCCAGGGCGTTGGTCAGGTAAATTCCCAGCCTTTCATCGTCGGCGGGGTGATAGGCCCACTGATCGCGCAAGATATCGGGGAGATCGCGCCCGGCCAATTGCAGACTCAACTTAAAGTGGGCCACGGCGTAGGGGGCCATCAGGAGTTCAAAGCCGAACAGGCGGGGCAGCAGGTGATTTTTCACATAGCCAGGCCACATCCCGGCGTTGCCCTGCTGCATAAACTGACTGCGAATATGGTCAATCACGGCGTAAAGAAAGGTTCCCGTGCCGGTAGCGGGGTCAAGGATGAGGACTTTATGGCTTTCAGCGGTTTTACGGGGTTGCTTTTTACCCTTCACAGTCAGGACGGGGTCATAGTTAGGGATGGTGATGGTGCTGCTGTCGGCCAATCCCTGGGGGCAGTTGAAGCGGGTCTTGAGCAGGGCGTCTACGGAGCGCACAATATAGCTGACCACCGGCTCCGGGGTGTAGTATACGCCCCGCGATTCGCGCAGTTTGGGATCGTAAGCGGCCAGAAACGTTTCATAAAAGTGAACAATGGGATCTTCCTGCCGAGTGCGGCGGCCGAAATCGGACAGCACGGCTTCCATATCGGTGTGGTCCAACAGATTGACCAGATCGTTCACAAAACTGGCAAAAGGTTCATCGTCAAGCTGGGGGCCGGTAATTTGGATGAAAAAATCCCGCAAAAAGGGGTTCGACTTGGGAATGAGATATTGCGCTTTCTGCCGGGTAAATCCCCTTTTTTCTCCGCTTTGCAGGGGAATGACGTCCATCACCCGGGCAGTGAATAGTCCGTAAGCTATTGTTTGAGCGAACATATCTGCAAATTCGGGCGTTTTCTCCGGCAGATTCAAGTCGGCAATCAAGACCCTGGCAAAGGCATCGCGCCAGCCTTGCAACAGTATTGAAGCCTGGTCGGTTTCAAAGGCGGTAACAATGATGTCCCGGATAATGTGGGTGAGGCGTGCCATGCGCTCGGCCAGGTCTTTGGGGGTGTTGATGTCCTGGGGCCGATGAATCAAGAAATTTAGCAGCATTTCCTCAACTGCTTCGCTGCCGTTTTTTTCGATTTTGAGTTTGCCGCCGGCTTGGGGCTGGGCCAACCGGACTTCCTGCCGTAATTCTCCGTCCACGTACCAGCGAAATTCGAGATAGTCCGTAAGGATGAGATTATCAAGGGCGCGGCGGTAGCGCTTGAGCTGGTCGGTACCTTCGGTTTCGGAGAGGGATTTGCCCACGTCTTTGGCTTCAATATAGCCGATAGTCAAACCATTGCGGGTGATAATGTAATCAGGGGCGCCGCAGGCGATGCGCTTGGGTTCATTAGTGGCGGTGACTTGCAGGTCAATGGATTCAAGCAGGGTCTTCAGGGCGGGCCGGTGAGTGTGTTCCGTGGCATTGCCCGCCTTGAGGGCATGTTCGACAGCGCTTAGGTAGTCTTTAAAGTTTGCCGACATTGCTTTTCCCCTCAAGTATCAGAAATCTTATTATCAGCGGCAATTGTTGCCTCGATTTCTTTCAGCACCTCCATAAGATCAGGTGGGGTTACCGAAAAAACATCAGCTTCACCGATGTGCTTGTGATGGGGAAAGCCTGATAAAGACGGGAAATGCGAGGTGTTATCGTAGCGGAAGATGAGGGCACCGTTTACGTTCTGGTAATGATAGACATAAGTGTAGCGGTCTGGTGGTGTGTCCGCCACTTGCCGCACAAATTCTCGAAAGTGCAAGCGCGACCCGTCCATAAATACAAGATCGCCGCGCAGGAAGCCAATCTCATCGCTCCTTCGATCAGTCGTGATGGTGCAGGCTTGCACAATAAGAGTGCTATTAATGATTGTTCGGACGGATTCAAAATAAATCTCAATCATGAAAGATGTGCCTGTTGCAAGACCGACTGCTGTTCTTCCAAAAGACGCAGGGTTTTTATTTCACCCTCCCATTCGATAAAGTCCAGGGTTTCATTTAAGTCACGAGCGGTAAAGCGGCGTTCAAATTCCTCTGAATTCATGTTAAATTGTTTTTCAAAAGCAGTCAGGCGCTCGCGGGTGCGGTTGATTCCCAAAGTGAGCATTCTGATTTCGCTTTGTATCGCCGCTCTTACAAGGGGTTTTAACGATATGGGCGTTTCTGCGGAAACGGTTACTTGTTGAAGCATATAGCGCCTCCTCAGCGTTTTATGATATGATATTTCTTATGGTTACAGTATAAAGGTAGTGCTGCTAAGTGTCAAGGACAGATCGAACAACGGGACAGGACAGATCGACGGCTTGATTTACCGGAAGTACGCCATGTACTGAAAAAGCTGGTAAAATGCCGACAGGGCAGCCCAGATGAGCAGGCCGGCGGTTCCGAAGATGCAGATATTTCCCAGGAGGCGGTGAAATGATGTTTCCCGGTGCCGGTCCTCGTAACCGAGGATGAACGCCGAGGCAATCCCCGCCGCCAGGCCGCCTCCGTGAGCCCAGTTGTTGATCCCCGGAATGAGGAGACCGAAGAGGACGAGGCCGACGACCCAGCCCATGGCCTGTCGGTACATCGCCTCCCCGTAAAAACCGCCCCGGCTCTTGGCGAAGTAGAGAATGGCCCCGATGAGGCCGCAGATGCTCGCCGAAGCGCCGATGGTGAAGGGAATCCCGGCCAGATAGGAAAGGAAAAAGCCGGCAATACCCGTCACGGTATAGATGACGGCGAAGCGATGCACGCCGAATTCGGCAACGACAAAGGGCCCCAATTGATTCAGGGCCATCATGTTGAAGAAGATGTGGAGAAGGCCGCCGTGGAGAAAAGAGGCGGTGATCAGGGTCCACCAGCGGTGAAACTGGGTAATCGGCAGGGATCCCGTGGCCCCCAGAAGGAAGAGGCTGCTTTCCGAGGGGGAAAAAAGCATGAGGGGGTTCATGGTGACGCCCATGCCGGCGGGGTTGATGAGGATGGACAGGAGATAGAAGGCGGCATTGGTGTATATGATCAGCCGGACGAGATCGAGATTGCCGCCTGTCCAGCGGCTCAGGAAAGACATGCGCCAGCGGGATCCCGGGTTGGCGATGCCGCAATAGGGGCATGCCGGTTCATCGAGGCTGATCAGTTTGCGGCAATTGGGACAAAGGCCGGAGGTTCTTGGGGTCGCCACATTACACCTTGGTGAAAAAGTACTTCATGACCACGGGTATAGCCACCAGCGTGCCGACGGAGG
>Ga0209749_1000900_pt1 | contig 32392 bp, 23 predicted proteins | sample EPASupsiteSAE347_FD_187267 | JGI IMG/M metagenome (GOLD analysis project Ga0209749, IMG submission 187267) | Bioremediated contaminated groundwater from EPA Superfund site, New Mexico - Sample SAE3-47 (SPAdes) (version 2) | ecosystem: Environmental > Aquatic > Deep subsurface > Groundwater >...
CACCGTCAAGACCACCACGCAAATTATTGGAAGTCCGATTGCATAACCAAGCATTCCCGAAAGATGAAAATTCAGAGATTTCCGCGGAGCTCTTTCTTCGATTTTGAAATATACAAAACAACCAAAAAAGGTTAAGAAAATAGCGATTACCCAGTAGTTCAATTTTGATGAAATTCCGGCGAAGAAGCTTAGCGGCTGTTCCAAGACCAGCATTGTTCCATCGCGAAATTTCTCAAAATAATAAAACCTATCTTCAAGAATTTTTATACGGTTGTTTCGAAATTCGCTCGCGGGTGCACGTAAAATTTTTTGAAACCCGGCGTTCGGACTTCCCCATCCGGTTTTGGCGTCTTTTTCGAATAGAAGGCCTTTGAAATGATCATTATCTTTGAGTGTCTCGCCTAGAATCGCTTTTAACGAGCGAATACGAGGCGGAGGCACGAAAAGCCCCAACCGGCATTTCGATGCCCTTTTCGAGTTATCCTTTTTTTCCCAAATCAGCCATGCTTTGTTTTGTTTCCACTTTGCCGGGAAGGGAATTCCGGGGGATTTAAGAAGGTTGTATGGGGCGAAGCCTAATCCCAAAGCATTTTGCCAAGTTTCGAGTTGCGACTGCTGGAATGGTGTTTGCTTTTCCAAGAATAAGGCCAATTCGTCCAGTATTTTATCGGAAGCAGTCGCGGAGTCGGCCCATATTTCCAAGGCAGGCGGGGTCCATGAAATGCATGATTTTCCATGAAATTGGGCAATGACGGCTTTTTCAGGTTCGGCTTGCGCCGTAATATTATGGGATTCTTGAGTCAGTCGCAAAAGCGCGTCTTGAATTTCATTTTCGCGGAGAAATCGAAACCACATGATCATTCCTATTGATAGGATGATACATGGGAAAATTATGAATATCAGCCAAATCAAAAAAGGTTTAAAAGGCTTTTTCATTGAAAACCCAATTCAAGTAATAATCCTTTAATCGATTAGTTTCGGCTTAAATAGCGGTAAGATTATATCAAATGGAAATTATGCTTGTCGGATTCTTCGCGCGGCATTGATGATGCCGATTAGACCAAGAATCATGATGATGATGGAATGCCCGAACATCGGTTGCCGATAAAGCAATCGAATTTCACGAATCTCCGCAGGAAGGGTAAGATATAGACCGAAGCTTTTATTCCCTATAAATTCTCTTTGTTCTCCGTTGACATAAGCTGTCCATCCCTTTAATGGCGTCCAGGGAAGAAAAAGGATTGTTCCCTCAGGAACGGGTGGACCGCCAAGACTTATCGTACATTCGTTGCTTTCCCAATTCAGGGTCGTTGAACGTCCTGAAAGTCGAGCCGGTAATGACGCAAACTGTAAATCTCCTGAAAATCCGGGCGGGAAAAGGGATGCCGCTTCAAAAAATGGAACTTTCCATATGAAATATTTTCCAAGATTCGGTGGGATGTTGCCCGAAAATATCGGTTTCCAGTCTTTCGGAGCCGTAAATGATTCGCTTGTAATGACGATTTCAATGTCCGATAGCGCGATCAACCTCTCGAAGTTCGGCGATTCCCTCGAATTATATAAACGATAACACCAGCTTTTTAACGCCGGATGCTCAAAAGGTGGATTATAATCGTTCAATTGGAAAAAACCCTCACCCGCCGGTATATTGGGAAAACCTGAGTTTGCTACCCAAGCCACATGTTTTTCCAACATCTCGGCGCTTTCGGCCTGATCGGTTTCTTTTGCCTCCAGATCGGGTGTAAGCCAGATTCTTCCCTTTTCCTTTGAAAGAAGAGGCAGCACTTTTTTTTGACTTGTTTCCGGGATCGAAGACATCGGAGCCAACGAAAAATTGTTCAGGCCTAAATCAATCAACTGCAAAATTGCGACGAAAATCGCGGGTAATACCTTAAGCATTCGGTGCTTGTTGAGATAATTGTTGGATGTCGACAACAGGCCGACAAGTAAAAGAATCATAAGCGGATACGTTGTCCAACCATTGCGCCAGGAAAAATTCCACAAAGGGTGGGCATTGTCTTCCAAGGCAAGATTTGAAAAGTTCCAGTGAACGAATCCGCAGATGATTACGGCTGCTGATATTAACGCAAGCCACGGGCGCAAATTTTTAATCGAGAAGGACTCATTATTGGGGGGAGGAAAAAAAAATAATTTCCAACCTTCGGGTATCGCCAAAAGAAACCCCCACGTCGTCAATTGAACGAAACTTGCCGGATGATGCATGTGTCGGAATATACTAGGAAAATATTGCAGAGCCCAAGAAACTCCCATTGCTAAAATGAGCCCGCTGAAAATCAAAATCATTGCCGCCATGCCTTCCCGCAAATTCGATTTTAAAAAAAACATCGTGCAGAGAAGCAACGGGAGAAGTCCTAGGTAACAAAGTCTTGCCCAACCATATTCCCCCCACGATCGATATTCTTCAATTCGGCCGTCGGAATGAAAGAAAATGAAGTCTTTAAAAAATTTTGGAAATATGAAATTAATAAGATGAGCAGGGCTGAAGGCTGTTACCGGAGGCGTTTTGCTTTCGGAAAGACCGTGAGGCGCCATTTCGGAAGCCAAGGACATATATCCGACCCATGCGGGCGCCGTGATTAAAGGAACCAAGAGAAATACGAACAAAAAATATTTTCGTCGGCTTCCTGGTGAAAGTATGAAACCTGCTGTCGCCAGAAACGGCGTCATAATCCAAATATAGGTATGACCTGATAATATTCCCAAGCATAAACAAATTCCCCATAGCGTAGGAGTTGCATATGCCGCGGCCAATAATCCCCATGGAACCCACGCCATCCCGGCTAGAATGGGGAACCATTCGAGAGCATGAATATGCGGTTGAGCGGCGATAGCCGTAGTACCGGCGACCAAAGAACCGGTTATTCCCGAACCTCGCTTGTAGGCGAATAATGCAAAGCCCAATCCCAGCCACCAGAGATGAAAAAATTGCGCAAGGCGGAATCCGGCTTTTGGAGGAAATAATGAGAAGAACCAGGCGGGGGGGTATAGTGACGAAGTTTGGGGATCGGCGCAAAAAGGGGTTCCGCCGCCTCGACGAGGGTGGATAAAAGGAAGAAAGCCGTTTCTCAAAGACTCGCCAAGGAATTGCAAATTGGGAATTCCCATTCGAGGAATATCTCGGTAAATCAATTCTTTAGAGGGATTCCATACTTTCCAACCGGCAATCAATGTCCAAAAAACGAGAAAAAATGCGATAATCAGGTAATTCTTGTTATGAGGAGTCTCATTTAAATCACGAGTATACCCGGAAAAGTGTGCTGTTTGAGCGCATTTCGGATAATTACCCAGTCCGTGGACAATATTTGTTTCGGACGATTGATTGCCTTGCGTTTCCAATGAAATCATTTCGTTATTTGCATGTTACTCCGCGACCGTTCGACGGATAAGCGGCTGAAGATTATCCATTCGAAGCGGAGCAATGCAGGCCAATTCCACTCCTTTCGCGTAACCGGGGTTCTTTTTTCGGAAATAAGTGCAATTCAGATCGGGGGTGCGATCGGGTATTGATTCCAAAAGATTTTTTTTAGGTGAAAAAGGATTTGTAAAATGTACGGTACCGGATTCGGGACGATATGATTCTCCGAAAATGTTTTGCCCGATAGTGGAAAGAATATCTGAAAACATCGCGGGAGTTGCTTTGTCGAATCTGGGAAAAAAATCGCAGAAAAGCACGCGTAAAAAACAATATGACTTGATGCAGGTCAAATGATAAAACCAGTAGAATGTGACTCCCGGTTCGGCGGATATCATATCTATAATAAATTTTCCCAGTGCGCGCGGAATTTCCGAACTTTTCCAAAATTCCGGCGGCATGATGAAATTTCCACTGTACAGCACTCTAATGTTTTTTCCGGAAAAATATATATTTTTCATTCCGAGCGGTAAAAATCCGCAATTTCTTCCGGTGGAATCCTGCATTATTATTATCCATTGGGCTTTGTCGATTTCTCTTTCAAATGCTTCTTTTTCAGCTTCGTAGAATCGGCTCATGAGAGCAAACATTGAATCAAGCATTGCGTTCGTTCTTTCCGAAACCGAAATTACTCTTCCCGTTAAATCATCAAGCGTTGTCATAAAATGGTTCCTTGGTTAATAGAATTGGGTGGTAATTCAGATCAGGCCGTCAATTTGGCGTCAAAATTCCGCGGTTCACGACAAACATCTTAGAGGAGAATTTTCCTGCATTACAACTCGAATCGCACCTCCTATTGCATAAATCTTACATTGTCGTTACTCAATAATACCCGATGTATGTTATCATAGAGCCTTGAAAAATCCGACATTTCGGAGGGTAATAATGAAGATAGGTATCGCCGGGTTGCCCATGTCGGGGAAAACCACCTTATTCAACATGGCAACACGCTCTAATGCGCAAGTCAGAGATTATCTTTCGCAAAGCGAAGAGATAAACACGGGTGTCATTAAGGTTCCCGACTCCCGACTCGATTATCTGACAACTATTTATAAACCGAAGAAAACGGTTTTCGCTACCGTCGAATTTACGGACATTCCGGGAGTAACCAAGGACGAGAAAGGATTTTCGGCGAAAACTTTGGCCAACATTAGGAATTGTGATGCGATTCTTCTTGTCGTCAGAGTATTTACGGGGAATGAAGTTCCGCATGTACATGACCGTATCGATCCCTTATCCGACCTTGATGAGTTGAGTCTGGAATTTATTTTTTCGGATCTGCAAACGGTTCAGAATAAAATCGAAAGAAACAACAAAGACCTTAAGGGTGGGAAGAAACCTGAGTTGCTTCGAGAACTTGCATTCATGGATAAATTAAAGAACCAGTTGGAGAATAATGAATGGTTGTCTCATTTGACTTTTACCCCGGATGAAGAGGCCATGCTTAAGGGGTTTAGTTTCTTAACTTTGCGGCCTATGGTTGTTGCCGGGAATTGCTCGGATGATCAGATCAAGAATCAAGATGATCCGCAAGTGAAATCCTTTTTAGCGGGAAGCAGCAAGCTGGGTTTGAACGCACTCCTGATTTCGGGAAAAACCGAAATGGAAATATCGGTTCTATCACCCGAGGAAGAGCAAGCTTTTCTCAAGGAATTCGGCATCACGGAATCGGGTCGCGATAGATTGATAAAGGAAGCATATAGGGCTTTGAACTACATATCATTTATCACCGTTGGCGAGGATGAAGTAAGAGCTTGGCCGATTCAAAAAGACACGCGAGCCCAAAAAGCCGCTGGAAAAGTTCATTCCGATATCGAACGCGGTTTTATCCGAGCCGAGGTTGTTGCTTACGATGATTTTACCTCGAATGGAGGAATGGCTGGTGCTCGTCAAGCAGGATTGGTGAGGCTTGAAGGAAAAGATTATCTCATGGCGGATGGCGATATCGTACAGTTTAGATTCAATGTCTAGGAATTTTTTAGATTTCTTTAAATGACTCTTCAACGCCGTCTGGCTTATGGTATTCTGCTTGTATTGCTCGTTATCGCGATTTTTTTTGGGTTAACCGCATTATCGTTCTTCGGTATCGACAAATTCGGTCGAGTGGTTTTGCCGTTATATATTCAAACTGCCCGCCTCTACGAGAGGTTGGGTGATGACTGGATGGCGATTTCCGAAGAAGTCGAACGCAACATCGCCGATCAAAATCGAAGCGATGCGTTGGCAACTGAGCCGCTGGTAGTTAAATTTGAAACGAGCCTATCGCAAATCGAAGCTCTTATCAACGACCCGGTTCATCGCAAGGTGTTTCTCGATATTTCACGGCTTGCATCGAGCTATACTCTGCAATTAAGGCAACTGGATAGAATAGTCTCAAAAAGGAATTCCTATTTCCGGCGGGAAAATGAAAAACGGATGCTTGCGAGCAAAGCTTTGTCGTCGAAAGTAACCGAGCTTTCCAATCGATTTAGAGGCATGAAGAATGATTTTACCGAGGCTTTAAAGAAAGCGGAATTTCTATCTTCTTCGGGTGAAACGTCTTCCTTGATGACGCACATTGCCAAGATTGAAAAAGACTTGATAATGGCGGAAGGCGAAGTCAATTTGTACTTGCAGCATGGAAATAATACAAGTATTGAAATACAACGATCCAGCGGAAATTCCGCGCTTGCCGAACGAATCGACAAAAGATTGCAGGCTGTTCTTGCCCTTTTGGATAAATCCGTCGGACAGGCCAAAACTCCTATTCATCTAAGAGTCCTTGGAAATGTCAGGAACGGCATTCGGGAATTTAAGAGATCTTTTCAAGGCCTCCGAGAAATACTGGAAAATCCTGAAAGTGAAAAATTCGAAATTGATGACGAAATTTCAGTTTTGAAACGCGACATGATCGATGTGCGGAAAAGAGGCTTTACTAAAGCTCAACACGAAGCGGAAAGTTATTGGTCCCTTATCGGACAAACGTCTCTTGAGTTGCAGTCAACCAGTCGATCGGATTTTCAAATCAGCGTAATATTTTTAGCCGTCGCTTTCTTTTGCGGATTATATATTTTTACGATTTATCCGGGACGAATAGGTGGCCCATTGCAGGAATTGAATCGGCAAATCAAAGAATATAAACTGGGTTCGCCTTTTTCCACCGTTTCCTCCTCAGGAACAAGCGAAATCGACTCGCTTTCGGATAGCTTCCAAAGTATGTCCGATAGGTTAAACGCCCAGGGCGATGTAAATAAAAATTATCTCGATACGATTTTGGGGTTGCGTGAGATCTACCGAGAACTATACAGCACCGGTTCGGATTTCCCCGGGTATTCGAGTCTTCGCCTTGAAAAGGCCATCAATAAAATCCTCAAGCAACTTATTTCAGGAGTTCCTTCAATCGATATTGCCAAGGTAATGTGGATTGAAACAAAAAAAGCAGGAGATCGCCAAGAGAGGTTTTTCATCAGAATCGGTGATCCGGTTTTCAGCCAAAGGTTTAAGGAAAATCCGGAATATAAAATTTATTGTGCCTCAACCGGATGGTCGGATTCTCCGACGAAGCCGTCAAAAGACGAGCGGGTTCCCTTCGAAGACGGGTTGACCGGATATCTTGCCGATAATCTGTCGGAAACACGCATTGGTAGCGGAGATTTGAATTATTCCCTGCCCACATATTCTCCGATTTCAATAGATGAAGTAAAAGTGCTGGCCAATCGCAATTATGAAAAAGGTTTGAAGGGCGGACTTTTTGCCGAACCGATAGCGCCGCCGGAGAATCAAACGGATATAGAACAGCTTGGAAAATCTCATTACAGCGGGTTGCTTTTCTTGTATTTTATAAATCCCGATGTGCGTCTTTCTTGGCAGGAAATTTCCTTTATCAAAATTATGTGTGGGCAAATCATGTCGATTAAGGAAACCGATAACCTGCTTGATGAGAAGGAAAAAAAGGCAAGACTGGATATTCAGTTGCAGCTTGCCGCTGAAATTCAAGAACATTTGCTGCCGCAGAAATCCCCGGAAATTCAGGGCTTGAAGATAAATTCCCTCAGTCAACCGGCATCCGAAGTCGGAGGCGATTATTTTGACTTTTTTATACTCGATGACAAACGACTGGGAATCGTCATTGCCGATGCTTCGGGGAAAAATGTTCCGGCCGCGATTTTGATGACGATTTTTAAAACGACCCTTTCCACCATGGATTTACCGAATATGCCGGCGCATGAAGTGTTGACGAAATCCAATAGAATAATTCTGAAAAACATAACGAATGATCGCTTTATCACAGCGATGTACGTTATAATTAATATTGAAGCAGGCTTAGTGGAGCTAGCTTGTGCCGGTCATCACCCGGTGATGTTGATTTCGGGAAAAGGCTTTGAATTGTCATTGAGCGAAAAATCTGCACCTGGTATTCCGTTGGGTATCGGGGAAATACCGTATCAGGCGGTTACATTTAAATTGAAACCTTCCGATAAAATGATGTTTTATACCGATGGTGTGACGGAAGCCAGGAACAGTGTTGGTGAGGAATTCGGGATGAGCCGACTTAAAAAATTTTTGGCCAAAAACCATGGATCGAATCCGACGAAAGAATTGTCGCAAGAGATTGAAGCCTTTGTCGGACCAGCATCACGACATGATGATATAACTGCTGTTTTGGTTGAATATTATGGGAGAAAGTAATGGATCAGAAAAGTGAAATATCATCCAGATCCTATTGGGACAAGACATGGGCCAGGTTTCTCAAGCATCATGGGATGATTGCTCCTTCGGCTAAATTGATTCAACATATGATTCCCTATGTTCAACGCAATGGTTCCATTCTCGATCTCGGTTGCGGCGAGGGAAGAAACACCATTTATCTGAGTCGAATCGGCTATTTGGGTGTAGGCTTGGATTTATCTCCGAAAGCCGTAAAAGTCCTGGCGAATAATCTTTTTGAAGAAGAGGTGAAAGCGCTTTGCGTAGTCGGCGATGCCCGAAATTTACCATTCAGGGCGGAGAAATTTGACGGTGTGTTGGCCCACCACATTTTTGATCATCTCGATGAAAACGGTTTTGATCAAGCTATCAAGAATACTTTTCGTATATTGAAGAAGAACGGAATTTTACTCATGACGCTTGATAATTTTCCTAAAGGAATGACCGATAAAAATGTCTCGGTTTTGGATGATGGAGCAATGGTTTTCGTATCCGGACCCTATAAGGGCATGCTCGTGCGTCCGTATAATGAACGTGAGCTTCGTTCCTTGAATGAAAAGGGGTGGAAAATCATAAAGGATGAATTAACCCCGCGACGGAGCAAAATCATGCTTTTACAAAAAGAAGAAGTTGTACACAAAAGCTGATTGTCACCACAATATAAGGGAAAAGAAATCGCGCAGATTATTCCGTTGTCGGTGTTGAAGGTAAAATCGAAACCGCCGGAGTTACTCGGTTGCGGCCGTGTTCTTTTGATGAATAAAGAGCTACATCCGCGGCTTTAATGAGCGTATCCATATCAGAGGCGGAGTCAGGATAGATGGCAACTCCGAAACTGGCCGTGATTTTGACCGTCTTCCCAGCGACTTCCAGATAATCGCTTTCTATGTTTCGCCGAATCCTCTCGGCAACGGCTACAGCTCCACCCATATCGGTTTCAGGGAGAACCAGCGCAAATTCTTCCCCACCGTAGCGAACCGGCAAATCGTGTGTGCGAACGGCTTTTCGTATAATCGAAGCAACCCTTTTAAGAACTTCGTCGCCGATTTGATGGCCGTAAGAATCGTTTAGCTTTTTGAAGTGATCGATGTCGATCATTATCACGGCAAGTGACCTTGTAAAGCGGGTTGCTCTCTTGACTTCGTCAAACAATCTCTGTTTGAAATATCTATGCAGGTAAAGATGGGTCATACCGTCGGTTATTGCTTGCTCGTAAAGCTTCGCATTCTTCACCGCGGCGCCAAGCTGAACGGCGAATACCTTTATTAATCTTTGATCGCGTTCCGAAAAAGCGGCTTGGGAAACTTTCTCGCACAAATGCATTATGCCCAAAAATTCACCCTGATGAATAATCGGAACTACGATAAACGAAGCGCCGAAAACCTTTTCGTCAAGAGATGAAATCTGGTATTTTTCCTCCGCCGTAACCTTCTTGATTAAAGGTTCCTTCGTGTCGAAAATACTCTGACAAATAACGGAGTCTTTCAGCAAAATATTTTCGGGTAGATCGAAAGAATCTCCTAGATGGCTTTTGAGTGCGAATCTTTCGTGTTCTTCATCGAAAAGCCAAATACTGCCCCTTATGACTTCCGAGATTTCCGATGTTGCGTTCATTGCCATATCCAAAAGCGTTTGGAGCTGAAGTTCCGAGGCTATCATTTGCGTAGCTTGATAAAGAATGCTTACTTCTTGAATTTTCTCATCCAACCGTTTGTTGGTTTCACGAAGCTCGGTTAAAAGAAGAAAATTATTGATTGCCACCGCGATATTTCTTGATAGAGTAGTTAAAAAACTGGCTTCTTTATCGGTAAAGGGAGCTTTTTTTAATTTTTGTCCGACAATCAGCAGACCGATAAGCTTTTCTCTGACTTTGAGAACGGAAATACTATTTAGATCATCTTCTGCAAACGCGGCGACGAGATCTTTCAAGAACGGAAAATCAGCTACGGCAAATGTAATGGGCTCATTTATTCTTTCAAGAATTTCCACTTCATCGTGTGAAAGAGAGAATACGGCATGCTTTTTGGTTAATTTCCAAGAGCATCGCAAGGTTAAATGCGCGGAGATGGAATCAAATATGAAAATTCCACCCTTGCTGACACCAAGTGTGCCCATCAGAAGATGTAGAAGAGACCTTAGTTGCGAATCAAAACTTGTGACGCGACAAAGCTCATCACCGATATCACTCAAGGCTTTTAAAACATATTCAAAGCGAAGAGCTTGTTGCTGATAGGATTGTTCGAGAGTGAGCGGTTCTTGGGTCATTTATCAGGCTAAACGCTTTTAAAAGCTTTTACGGCATCGGTCTCGACATCGAAAGCTTGAGCGAACTGCAAAAGTCCCATCATTTCGAAGGTTTTTCTATTGGTTAGAGTCAGATTTGTAAATGCCAAGGCCCCACCGACTTCCTCTATTGCCTCTATGACACCGATAAGAATCGATATTCCAATGCTGTTGATCAGGGGAGATTGATCAAGATTGATGATGATCTTTTTAACGTTTTTCTGAAGCTGCTCGGAGCAGACCGTATCCACTTGTTCTGCCCCAAGATCATTTAGATAACCCTTGGTCCTGATAATTAAGACCGGTCCGTCAATTTGGTGAACCAACGAAAATTCATCTGCCATATCAGACGTAATGACCCCCGAAAAGTCTATCCATGTTAACAGAAGTTATGATTACTTGCAAACACCTTTTCACAAGTTTTTAAGAACCCGCTTTTATTTGCCTTTACGCTATCATAAATTACATGTAGGAACAACCTGGTCCTTTCGCGATCGGATAATTTTACTGTTGCAGTATGTGTCGAAAGATCAGTCGCTTTCATGCCGAGAAAAACACGAAGGAAAATGATGTCGCGGCACCGTGTTGAGAAATTCGGTTTTTCTCGACGATATTTTCTTCTTGATAATATGATGATTTTTTATACTGTTTTATCCTATTATGTGGAATTTAAAAAATCAAAACAGGATTCGGTGGTTATCAACATTACTGATTTTTTTTGCGGCCATTTATATTCTTTGGCAGCTCAAAAATACCGATGCGGGCTTTTTCAGCAGCACCGGACTAAAAATAAAACTGACGATTTTGTCGATTAAAGGTGAAAATTTTCCGTGGTGGTACCCTGCTGCCGCGATATGTGTAAACTTCATACTGGTTTTTATCGGAGTTCCATCCATTTGGCCGGTCGGTATTATGATGCTATTCTTCAATCCTTTTTATGCTTTTCTAATTATTTTTGTATCTCAGTTATCGGCTTCTTTTCTTATATTGAAAATCGGGAAATTCCATGAAAAAATTTTTAAATTGAGCGAAGAAGTCGGACATTTTATTAATAGATCGGAATTAACTACTCGTGAGCTGACATTTTGGCCGAGATTATTCGTATTGTTTCCATTGCGCACTCTCGATCTAATCCTGGCATATAAAATATTGGAAGAAACCGGTAGGATGAGAATATATTTTAATTTGATTTGTACGACGGCATTAAGAACCGGTCTTACATCCTTATGGATATGTGAACTGGTCAATGTGCTTGTGGATTTTCGTCCCTTTCCGGAAAAAGATTTGGTTTATTTTCTGACTTCTTCGGCGATTTTCGTTTTATCGGCGATTTGGCCTAAAATTCCCGAACTGAACTTCTTGTCGGAACCGATGGGAAAATCCATTTTGGAAATGGCTGAAGAATCTTGATCGACTAAGGCCTTGTCAGCAAATAAGTGTAACGAATTTCTGGGATTTCCGGCCATAAGAGCCTGTAAGAAAACAACCAGACGATCCGGTTATTTTCTAACAGGCTCTAATCGCCTCATTGAATAGTCGAGATATCCTGATATTCCTTGAGGTAGCCAGCATAATTGAGAAATTTTCCATGCTGTTCGCTTTTTCCCTCTCGTTTTTTCATTTTGTTTTTCCGGATTTTCCATGCTATAAAAAGGAACCGGATTAATAATTCAACGGAGGAAATTCCAATGACCAAGAATGCCGCATTAATAAAAGAATTGAAACATCGTGCCGCCAGGATACGATGGCTTTCCATGAAGACGACTTCGCAGGCCGGATCAGGGCATCCGACTTCTTGTTGTTCCGCAGCCGATCTTTTATCAATTTTGTTCTTCCATATTATGCGTTATGACCCCACGGATCCGGGTTCGCATTCAAATGATCGTTTGGTGTTGTCCAAGGGACATGCGGCTCCGGCCTTATACGCTGCTTGGTGTGAAGCCGGCTATTTGAAGGAAAATGAGTTGATGACTCTGAGAACGATGAATTCACCGATTGAAGGTCATCCGATGCCTTATCTGCCGTTTGTAGATGTTGCTACGGGCTCTTTGGGCCAGGGTCTTTCGGTCGGCTTGGGAATCGCCATTCAGCAGAAGCGCGTGCTCAAAAACGATGCTCACACGTTCGTGCTGATGGGTGACGGAGAGCTTGCCGAGGGTTCCGTTTGGGAAGCTTTTTCTCTCGGCGCCAAGATCGAGTCCGGAAATCTGATTGCAATCGCGGATATCAACCGTCTGGGGCAGAGTTGTGAAACGATGCATGGGCATGATTTGACCGGTTATGCAAAGAAAATTGAGGCGTTTGGTTGGGAAGTATTCGTAGTTGATGGTCATGACTTTGAGGAGCTGATTACGGTTTTTCAAAGAGCGTTGAAAGTGAAGTCAAAACCGGTTTGCGTTTTAGCGAAAACATTCAAAGGACACGGTGTCGGTTTATTGGAAAATAAGGAAGGCTGGCATGGAAAACCTTTGAAACAAGGTGCCGAATTGGAACAGGCGTTAGCCGAGGTGGCCGTTGATATAATGAAAACTCCGCCTAAGCCGAATATCCCGAAGCCGCTTGCATCGCACCAGCCTCATCAGATGGAGCCCTTGATGATCGATATTCCCGCTGCTCCTTATTCCGAAGGATCCATGGTGGCTACAAGACAAGCCGTAGGTGATGCCCTCTTAGCAATGGGACGCCAAGATGAAAGAATTTGGGTACTGGATGCCGATACACAAAATTCGACATATACCGAAAAATTCGCGAAAGAATTTCCCCATCGATTTATCGAATGCTACATTGCCGAGCAAAATATGGCCGGTATTGCCGCGGGTTTGGCTTCGCGGGGCTTGATTCCATTCGCGAGCACTTTCGGCGCATTTTTGGCGCGGGCTTTCGATCAGATCAGAATGGCTGCATTATCGGGTTTGAGAGTTAAATTTCTCGGTACCCACGCGGGGATTTCCATTGGAGAAGACGGGCCTTCGCAGATGGCTCTGGAAGATTTATCTATTTTCCGCAGTCTACCGAATGGGGCGGTGTTTTATCCCTCGGATGCCGTTTCAGCCTTTTCATGTATTGTTAATTTGGGTAGGCACAATGGACCGGGCTATGTTCGACTCTCGCGGCCGGCAACCCCCGTTCTTTATCCACCCAATGAAGAATTTCCCATCGGGGATTTAAAAGTTGTTAAAAGTGGAAAAGCTCCCAAGTTGACCGTTATTTCAGCCGGCGTTGTTTTGCATGAAGTTCTCAAGGCTGTGAGCTCTCAGGATTTGGCGCCGCATGTTCAGATTGTCGATCTTTATTGTTTGAAACCATTTCCCAGCGAAAAGCTGCAGGAAGTCATCGGCATATCCGGCGGTAAATGCGCGGTTTTCGAGGAGCATGCCTATGAGGGTGGGGTGGGGGAAGCCGTGGCGTCGGCTATGGCAGGGAGGATCCGAGAATGGAGCCACGTCGCGGTCGATAGGGTACCCCGTTCGGGTCCGGCGAATAGCCTTTTGGCTTCGTTTGGTCTCTCTGCGGATGAAATCGAGCGGAAATTAAAACATCTCCTAGACTAAGGCATTGTCGGCAAATTAAGAGTAACGAATTTCCGGGATTTCCTGCCATAAGAGCCTGTAAGAAAACAACCAGATGATTTGGTTATTTTCTTGCAGGCTCTAAATAATTATTAAAGAATAAATATTTTTTGTCCGTCCATGACTGTACACGAAAGGTACAGTGTCTCTATGTTTGCGTTCGTTGATGTTTGTACCTTTGGGTTTATAAAAAAAACGTTAACAAAACTTCACTTCCGTCCGAAAAAGTCTATGGATTTGTTTGCCTCCTTATTTTTCGGACCGGGTAGCCCCGGTCTTTTTCTTTTTAGGGAGTTTTGAGGTATTATTGAAATCATCGATTTTTGAAAAAATATTATATTAGGATGAGGTTATGTACATCATAGGAATATCAGGGTTGTCCGGGTCAGGGAAAAGCAGCGTTTCCAAAGCCATTGTACATCATTTCCCAGGAAAGGTATGTACTCTTGAACATGATATGTATTATTACCCTAAAAAAGGGCGATCGCCGATCAGAAATTACGATCATCCTGACGCTCTCGATACGAATTTGCTCATAAGTCATATAAATGAATTGCGCAACGGCAGGTCAATAAAAAGACCGATTTATGATTTCAAAAATTCGGATCGTCTTGACGAAACTGTAACTATTGCTCCTCATCCTATTTTGATAGTTGAAGGATTGCTGATTTTTTGCATCGCCGAGCTCATGCCGCTGTTTGATTTGAGAATCTATATCGATGTTCCCTTGGACGTGGCGGTGATTAGAAGATTAAAGAGGGATCATATTGAGAGAGGAAGAACGGTAAAAAGTATCATCTCTCAATACGAGCGAACGGTTCGTGATGCGGCGATAAATTTGGTACAGCCGTCTCGATATATCGCCGATTTGATTATTCCGCACGGATCGAATAATCTCGTTGCCTTGGAAGTGCTTTTTGGGAAAATTAAAGACTTGCTTTTAACATCCCAACCGACGGGATTAATCCCGAGAGAAAAAAAAACGGCCGATTGAATTATCTCATTTCCCAGGGGAGATGCATCGGGAGAGGGAAAAGATTCGGCGGTGGAATCGGGATGCTTTCCAAATCAACGGCATGAGTCGACCCCGGTTTGGGATTCGGAGCAAAAGTTTCCACAAGAAATTTCTTCACGGTTTCTCTTTCATCGGGCGGAACTTGCTGCCAATTTCTAAAAATAATCGTCCTATGAAAGTCGGCATTACCCAACCATTTGCGTCCTTCCGGGGAAAGCTCGGGAATATGTCTTATTAAAACAGCTTCCAATTCAAGACGTTCGGTCGTGCTCCACTGTACAATCCGTTTGTCCCGCATCTTAAGGCACATTTCCACCAGTTCGAGAAATGCATTGAACGATCGTTTGTCGATTTTTTGACCGCCGCCGACGATGGTCTCGGAAGAATTACTCAGTATTTCGGCAATCATTTTGGATATTCCAATATTCGGCGCTTTTTTGGCTTCAGCCATCAGTGAGTCTTTAAGTACTTGTCGATACTTGGCTTGATCTGCGGGGGAAGCCGCCATGACTTCATTCCATAGTTTTTCAAGTTCCCCAAGGTCGGTCAACAGATTCCCTTTATGCGTAAGATATTCCTCCATGACGGCGGTTCTTAAAGTTTCCTGTTCTTTTTGCGTGAGTGCAACCGAAAGCCCGAATTCAACGCAATTGAAAAGAACATTTTGCTTTCCGACCGTTAACGGGGGAGTTCCAGGAACTAGAATACGAAGCGCTTCAGGCCCTGTTGTGGGGTACCAGAACGAAACTTCGCCGAACAAAGGGCAAAGCGTCATCACGAGAGTTAAAACGAGAAGAAATTTAATCATCATATGAATGCCTCCGGGAAGTTTTGTGTCATTGGTGATTGGAAATCGAATTTTGTAGGGTAATCCGTATAATGCTTTGATCGTCGGTGATATTGCTTGCAGCCGTCTTCTGAACGATCCGGTTGAGAATCAACTGGAACGGGTCGATATCGGTCGATGATTGTTTAAGTATTGTTTTCAGTTCATCCAATCCGTATTGCCCCGAGGATGGCGCAAAAGCTTCCGTGATACCGTCGCTGAATATAAGCATGTTGTCGCCGGTATCCAGCGAAACCGTCGAATCGTGATAAAGCGGTGTGGTTTGTACACCCAATGGGAAAGTTTCCGCGCTTTCGTGGCTCAGCTCTCCGTTTTTTCTAATTATTATGGGAGACTCATGCCCTGCGCATGAAAAACGGATATTTTTGGTGCCATGGTCGTAAGTCAAAGCAACTAGCGTAACAAAAAGCGTGAAGCGTCCGTTAACAAACGTTTGTAATCTGCGGTTGACTTTACTCAAAACTTCGGCGGGGGATCGACTTTGTTCGATTTCTTCCCTGATAAAGCCGTGCATCAAAGGAACGAATTGAGAAGCGAAAACGCCTTTTCCCATGACATCGCCTAAAAGAACCCAGCTTCCGGCTTTATCCGGATGAACGATACAGAAATCGCCTCCGATGATTTGCGATTGTTTGTTCCAGGATTTTACGTCAAGCCCTTGAAAATTGATTTCCGTAGGCGGCATTAAGGCTTTTTGAATTTCTCTGGCTAATTCCAGTTGGAGGTTCAATCGATTTTGCCGTTCATTCAATTCATCATTGTTCGTCTTCAAGCTTTCTTCCAGGTGGTGACGGACGGTAGTGTCGGAAACGACCATTACCGCTCCAGCCCTTTCTCCGCTTTGGGTGCAAATTCCTGAGGCTGTTACCGACAACCAGCGATTCATTACCGGAATTTCCGCTCTATAGGGTTGCATACTCTCACTCACTTTCAAAACTTCCTCTACTTTCCATGGACATCTATGGCAATCATGAATATTTTTTCCGGATAAATCCGATAAGGCTGTTTTCATTATCATCTCCGCTTGAGTATTTAGATAAACAATCTTATTGGATGAATCCGCTACGATGACACCTTCACCAAGAGCTTTAAACAGATCGTGTACCAAAGGGTTCTCAAAAATCCCTGCTACATCTTTATTCCCGCTCATCTTTTAATTATACTTTTTTCTCATATGAGTCTAATTTCATATAACATGGAATCGAAATCGGATCAAGGGAGCAAACCTTTTTCCCTGAAGCTGAAGTAACCCTTCCCTTCTTGCCCGATAATGATATGATCGAGGAATCTTATATCAAGCGTCGCCGCCGCCGCGATGAGAGCTTGCGTGATTTTCCTGTCGGCCGAGGATGGACTCAGATTTCCCGTGGGATGATTGTGTGTTACGATAATTCCGGTAGCGTGTAATGCCAGCGCTCGTTTCATAACTTGGCGGGGATAAACGGCTGTTTGGTCTTCTATTCCCAACGAAAGCACCTCATCTTTGAGAATTGCGTTGGCATGATCGACAAAAACGACTCGAAATTGTTCTTCCGCAAGATTAGACATTGTACCTATCAGGTAGCGAATTAAATCCGATGCTTCGGAAATAACGGGAGCTTTTTGCACGATTTTTCTTTGGAGAATCAACTGCGAGAGATCTCGAAATAAGTGAATGATTCGCGCAGCTTCATTTCCCAGGCCGGGGATCTTAACAATGTGTTCGTGTTTTGCAGAAAAAACTCCTTGAAGGTTTCCAAAAGTTTTCAGGAGGTCTTTCGATATTCCTTTTGTATCTTTCCTCGGAATTACATAAAAGAGAAGCAATTCCAGGATTTCATGGTCGGCAAACCCCGACAACCCTGAACGGTCGAATCTTTCCTTTAATCTTTTCCGATGTCCTTGGCAATCGGTGTTGACGGATGATTCGTCTGCTTTGTTATCAATATGTTCCATCGTTAACCAATACAATATTATCATAAATGATGGAGCAAGCGTACATACGTGTTCGCCGTTGAGGTAAAATCTTCTTGGCGACCAGGGCAATTGAATGAAATTGATGAAATTATTATCGAGAGCCGATTGTGTGTGAGGGGGGGATTAGCAAGCCATCGCCGAAGCGTAATCCACGAACTGAATGGAATTTGTCGATTTTTCGTGCGATTGTCCTATCTTTGGTGGCACTTGGTGGCGTGGAAAAAGCGATTATGTTAGGATATGTTCGAAAATATTTATATATTGCATCGGGGAGGTTCCAAGTGGAGCGAAAGAAATCCATTTATGAGTTCGGCATATTTTTTCTTCTTTTATTTGTTAATACTTTTATTGGAAACCATTTATTCGGGCAAACAGCCGTTAATTTAACTCCGGCAATAGGGAGTGGCGGAAAAATCTCTGAAAACATTCGGTTTGTCCCTTTTTCCGACTTTCAGCAAATACTGGAAAAAAAGCCGAAGAGCATTATTCTGCCGCGCGATGTGTATGAAAAAATGAGGGAAGCCAAGGAAGCCTATCTGGCGAGAAAGCCCGGCAGTCCGCTTCCCGAACTCGATCTTGATTTCACCTTCGGCAGCTCTTTTTATAAAGGAATCGTCGGGGAAAAAGTCGGGGAATTCGAGGCGACCTTTCTCTTCGAGTTGCCCAACGAAAGATGGGTGATGTTGCCAATTCCCGGCGGCGACATAGGAATCATTGACGCGAGACTGGACGGAGAAAGTGTCGGTATCGTAGTCGGTCCCTTTACCGGGATTCAAGACGGGGAAGCGCCGAAGGGAAAAGTGGAATTTCTGCAGCGAAGCTTCAATGACGCTCGCCGTACTCGGGGATGGTCGCCGTCATCGAATTCTCGGCGTCAGCCGCAATCCAATGATTTCTTTTTGGCCGTGAAAGGCCCCGGTCGGCATGAACTGAAAGTAAAATTCGTCTGTCCGCAAGTTGATGATCCTGAAAAGAACGAAATGACTTTTCGTATTCCTCGAATACCGATGAACACGTTCGAGATCAAGCTCGATAAACCTGGACAATTCGGAGAAGTAGATCGGTCGGAAGGGATGGTTTGCCGAGACGACCAGGGAAGCGGGACGTTCTTGACCGGCGTTCTTGGTTCGACCGACAGGTTTACTTTGCGATGGTCTCCCCGAACGACCGCGGTACGGGAAGAGGTTCCTGAAACGGCTTCAGGAACTTCGGGAGTCGAACCTGTTTCGCAGCCGAAGATAGTAAAGGCGGAAGAGCCTCCGCGGATGTTCGCCGATAGTTTAACGCTTTTGTCGATAGGCGAGGGTTACATTCGTAGCGAGAGCGTGATTCGTCTGAATATAACCCGTTCTCCGAAGGGTTCCGTGAGTTTCATGTTGCCAAAGGGAACCGAAGTATTGGACGTCCGATCGGATCGTTTGGAGAACTACACGGTTCAGGCGACGGCGAATGGAAATCGGTTGTTGTGCAATTTCAACTCGCGTATCAAGTCGGTCGTCGATATCGCGATGGTTTGCGATACGAAGATGTCGGATACCAGCGAGCGGATATCGTTGCCTGTCCATCAGGTTGAGGGAGCCGAACGCGATCAGGGTCATATCGGAGTCGAAGCCAGAACATCCATCGAAATACGCAAACTTGTACAGGATGGTGATGCCGACAAGAACGGAGAAAATCCGCTTGGCGCGTCGATGGTTTCTTCCGTGGACGTCAGCGATTTGCCGGTTGAGCTTGTGTCGCGCGCGGTTCGACCGATAATATTGGCTTACAAATATTTTACGCCGCCGTTGAAGAAACCGGTGGTCGTGGATGTAATTCGTCACAAGGACATCCCGGTTTTGACTTCGGTTATCGACAAAATCACCGCGACGACGGTTTTCGGGACCGACAAGACCTCGGTAACTTGCCTTGATTTGCGGATGAAAAACAACGGCAAGCAGTATTTGGAAGCGCGTTTGGGCTCTGGTTCAGAGATATTGTCGGCATCCTTGAACGATGCTCCCGTGGCTCCGACGACTCGAGGCGAATCGCAGTTTTTGATTCCGATCGGGGGTGCGGGAATGGGTCGTTCGACGACGACCGAATTCAGCGTGCGCGTCGTGTATCGTTCTCCGATACCTTTGATGGAAAGTCTTACGAAGATTCCGTATGTGCTTCCGAAGTTGGATATCGACGCCTCGCAGCTCGAATGGATATTGTACGCTCCCGAACGCTATGCCGTTATTTCGCAGAAATCCAATATCGATCAAACTTATCGACCCATTCAGTATATTCCATTCGCGATGGTGAAAGATTTATTCGACTTTGTTGCGGAACCTGGATTCATGGTTTTGAGCATGATAATAATCATTATAGTTTTAATAATAAGAAAAGCGGCGGCGATTTCCGAAGGCTTTTTTTCATTGCAACGAGTTTTATTTTGGGGTGGTTTTGCAGTTGTACTATTAGTGTTGGCCAGCGTTGCAGGACCGATGATCGGAAGTATTACCAGCCCGGGGATGAGATATGAATCGAGGTCGATGTTCGAGGAAAAGTCGAAACGGGAAAGTTGGCGGCCGTCACAATCAGTGCAACCTCAATCGAGGGTGGAAAATGAAGAAATGTCGGATGCAATTGAATCATCGAAAGGCAAATCCTTCGAAAGAAAAGATTCCGGATATATCACCGGCGGTTTGAAGAAAGAGAACAAGGCATTGGGGAAAATTTCAGCGCCGGTCGTTTCCCGGCGTTTTACGGCGGGTCGCGATCGCGGAGCTTTGCCGGTCAATATGCAGATTCCGACTACCGGAAACTCGCTTGTTTTCTACAAGAACATTATTCGGGCTCAAGAGGAAGTCGGATTCCGAGGCGTCTTTTTATGGGAACCCCTGCGCTCGCTGTTGTCGATGGCTTTGTGGGCTTTGGGCGTCGTGGTTTTTCTGTTGATTCTCTGGTTGGCGACGATGCGCCGCGCCGTTCCGGCGGGAATTTTATTCATTGCCTACAGTCTCGGGCTTGTACTCCTCGAAGAAAAATTGCCGCAAGCGCAATCGCCCGGAGTGGCGGCTTTTTGCCTGTGCCTGGTCGTAACCTTGATTTATAGGGTCGGAAGGTTTTTTACAGCTAAAAGCGCCGCCGCCGGGATTATCGCGATCGCCGTTTTCTTCGGCGCGGCGCCGGCCGATGCCCGAGAATCGACTATCGACCCTCGTGTCGAGCAAACGATCGATGTTTTCGTTCCCTATTCGCAGTTGGGCGAGCGGCTTCCGAAAGATTATCCGCTGGTGTTCCTGAATTACGACGAATACAAGTATTTGCGGGATCTTGGAATTCCCGATCCCGACCCGGCGCGATGGACTCCTCCAGTTTCGGTTTCATATCTTTCCTGTGTTTACGAAGGCCAAGTCGCAGCCGGAAAAGTTGAATTGGCCGTCCGCATGGAAGTGGAACTTTTAGGCAAGGGGTTCAAACAGATCGAGTTTCCGACTGACGGTGTCGGTGTGCGGACTCTGACGATAGACGGTAAACCCGCGGTGCTGGCCAGCCCGCTCGATTTGGGAAAAGTCGTTAACCTGCAAAATGATTTTAATCAGGGCAGCAATACGCAAAATGATATGCGGCAAATGCAGATGAATGCTCCGTCGCAGAATTTCGCGCAACAAGTAGCGCAGACGACGAACGGATCGTTCGGTCATGATACACGCGCGGTTATCTTGACGGACAAGGAAGGCCGCGCGGTCATCGAAGGGAAATTGGTAAAGGACTTGTTTTCGAAGCAGCAGCCGCAATCGCGTATCGAAGGTTTCAAGATGGCGTTGGCGCGTTTTGGAGGCGGTCGTTTGGAATTGAATCTCGATCGCGCGAAACAAAAGGTTGAAGTTGTTCCTGCGGCGCGCGTGCAAACACGGGAACAACCCCAGGGAACACTGGTCAGCGCGATATTGCAACCTTCGGCATGGCTTAATGTTGAATGGCGCGACCTCGTACAAGCCTCGATAAAGGAAGAAGACGTCGTTGTCGAACCGGCGTCGGCAACGATCTTGCCGAAAGACTCAAAAGTGTTCGCGGATCACGAACAATTGTTTTCGATATCCGAGGGTGTTATCGGCATAGTCGATAATGTTGGTTTGACCATCGAGCAGTATCCGGCGGGTGAGTTCGTATTCGAGGTTCCCGGCGGAGTCGACATCATCGAGGTGTCGGGTACCGATTTGGCGAGCTGGACTTGCGCTCCGGAGTCGAATGCGCAAATATTGCGCGTGAGTTTGAACGCGCGCCGTCTGAATCGTATCGATTTGAAAATCGAGATGGAGAGGCAAACGCCGCAAATCAACGGAGAATTTCTGTTGGATATCCCGCGTCTTCGGGAGATACTGCCGAAGGGTTTCATCGAAAGGCAGAAGGGCTATTTCGGCGTGGAAGTCAGAAAGGGCCTTGAAATCAGCGTGGAAAAAACCGACAATGCGACGATCGTCGATCCTCGGGAACTTCCCGCTTCGATAACCGGTTCGGCGCAAGGTTTTATGGCCGCGGCGTATAAATATCTGCAAAAAATATCGCCGACCATCAGGATTACGAAACACCAGGAGGTTTCCGTAAGCACGGCTCAAGTTGACGGCGCTTTGGCGCATTCGTTGATTACGCGTGACGGCAAGATTTTGACGCAATTGGATCTGACGGTAAGAAACAACAACAATCAATTTTTGGTTTTCGACAAACTTCCCGGCAAGATGAAGATTTTGTCGGTATTGGTTAACGGTGAGCCGGTAAAGCCCGGTGAGAGTGATTCCAAGGAGATCTACGTTCCTTTGATTCGTTCTCCGCGCGTGGGTAAGGATTTTCAAGCTTTCGGCGTGACGATGGTATTTTCGGACGACGTCAGGGAATTCGAATCAAAGGGTGGTTTTACGCTTCATCTACCGGGCGTGTCGGTTGATATCAGCCGGATGGGCTGGCGCGTCGACGGCCCGGAAGGTTATTTTATGATGAAAGGTTCGGGGGATTTCCAGATCGGATGGATCGATGTTCCCGTGGTTTCACAAATTGACGGCGGTTATGGGAGAGATAAAGTTTCGATGAGCAATGTCATGACGCAGTCCGTTATGCGCGGCGAGAACCGCGAACGTGCGGACGCTGGAGCAGGCTTTTTGCCGATCGTGTTGACGGTTCCGCAGACGAACAATTCTCTTCCGATGAATAAAAAGCTTGTTACGACGAAGGGGCCGTCGCCGGAAGTAAAGGTGTTTTACGGCAAGTTGAGTTTTCTCGATCCGTTGTATTTGTTGTTGTCGTTGGTATTAGGGCAAATCCTGGCGATGTCGATTCACGGAATGTTCGGCGGGATGCGGCGCGGATCGTTGTTTGGTTTGTTCGTGATAGGTATAATCGGGGTGGGAATATATTTCATCGAATCGCTTTTCGGAAGTTATTTGACGTTCTCGTCTCAACTGCATGAAAGTTTCATGATGAGCGTTATGTGCGGGTTGGTAATGGCGGTTGCCTGGACTATCCTCGCCGGTCCCAAACCGGTTGATAAGAAAGAAGAGAAGTCTCAAAAAACAATTTAGGACACTGAACAAATTTACTGATGAAAGAACCTTTAGCAACGCGCCCTGAGCGAAGTCGAAGGGTAATTGCCGGCAAGATGCCTATGCTTCCTTCGCTCCCCTCGACTCCGCTCTGGGAGCGGTTTGTCCCGATTTCGGTATCAGTAGTTTTGCTACAGTAGCTACAGTAGGGCGGATTAGGCGCTTGTCGCCGTAATCCGCCAAAAATATTTACTCGAAATGTTCCGGTTTTTTCAACCCGATTTTTTCCTTGCCGGCAGTGAATTTTGTAGATGTTGTTGCCGATATATTTCGACCGAAGTTGAAAAAAATCTTGATTTCTTTCAACTTCGGTATAAAATACTCAGTATGTTCAAACGAAACATTCTGCCTTCGGTTTTGGAAATTCTCCGGGATTTTGGGAAAATGGCGTTTGTAAGCGGGCCCCGACAAGTCGGAAAAACCACTCTGGCTCGACAAGTTCTCGCCGCCTTTTCCTATGGGAGATACTTCAACTGGGATTCCCCAGCTCACCAGGCTCAATTGGTCAAGGACCCTGCTTTTTTTGAAAGAGAGAAAATCGAGATTTCAAAGGAATTTCTGGTCGTTTTTGACGAGATCCATAAATTTTCGAGATGGAAGAATTATCTCAAGGGAACATTCGATCAGTTTCACGAGGATTTTTCCTTTCTCGTTACCGGGAGCGGCCGCCTGGATATTTTTAAAAGGGGCGGAGACAGTCTTCTGGGAAGGTATTTCCAACTTCCTTTGTTTCCCCTTACTCTTGGAGAACTGAAAGGCCGAATGCCCTCATGGGAAGAGTTTGCCCGGCATTGTCAGGATCCTCACGCGGTCGAAAACGGAGATGAATATGCCGCATTGTTCGCATTCGGGGGGTTTCCGGAGCCTCTTCAACGCGGCAGTCGGACTTTTTACCGGCGATGGTTTGAAGAACGAAAAAAGTTGGTTATTCGCGAAGACATTCGTGACGCGACAAACATTCGTGAAATATCCCTGGTCGAAACCCTCTCCCATTTCATTCCGGGAAAAATCGGCAGTCCCTTTTCGCTCAATTCGTTGCGGGAAGATCTGAAAGTCGCCCATGACACTCTCAAGGAATGGGTCATAACCCTCGAACAGTTTTATTATCTTTTTCATATCACCCCGATGTCGAAATCAATAAAAAGAGCCTTGCGAAAGGAACCGAAAGTATATTTGTACGACATCGGGGAAATCAATGATGAGGGTGCCCGCTTTGAGAATTTCGTTGCTCTGCATTTGCATAAAGCCGTCTCGCTTTGGTCGGCCCTTGGAGAAGGGCCTGTTTCTCTCCATTATGTGCGCGATCTGGAAAAAAGGGAGGTTGATTTTGTTCTCCTCAAAGACCGGAAACCCTTTTGTCTCATTGAATGCAAACTGAGTGACATCACTCCAAGTCCGGTCCTACATTACTTTCAAGATTCACTGCAAATTCCTCTCGCCTTTCAACTCGTTCACACGCCGGGGGTTTGTTTTCGGCGAAAAACCGCTTCCGGAGCATTGTGGGTGCTCTCCGCCAACCGCTTTCTAGCCGCGCTCCCCTGAGCTGATGAAACGCCTGATTTAAAAACTGATTCACGCAATTGCCCTGGGTTCCAAAACAAAGTTTTGTTTCACGCTGAGAACGTGTGTTAACATTCATTTCACAGTTTTCATTGAGGAGAGTATTTTCATGGGTGAAGATGCAAAAATGTGGTATTTATCGATAGCCGGGCAAATTCAAGGTCCGATGGGCGCCGAGGATATCGTATCCAAACTTAAAAGCGGAGCGGTTAACTGTGATACCGTAGCTTTTTCCAAAGGTATTGTCGATGACTGGACGCCGCTGGAGGAAATTCCGCAATTTGCCTCCGCTTCGCAGCATGTGTTGAGTCTTCCCCCGGTTCCTTCGGGTGTTTCGGATGGCTTGTCTGATGTCATCGATTATAATATTTTCGGCGATGACATTCAATTTCTCGAAGTCGAACTGGACCCGGGGGAATCGGCGATCGCGGAAGCCGGTGCTATGATGTATATGGAAGACGACATAAAGATGCAGACGATTTTTGGCGACGGCAGCTCCAAATCAGCCAATGAGGGCTGGTGGGGCGTGGTCAAAAGCGCCGGTAAGCGCATTCTTACCGGAGAAAGTCTCTTCATTACTATGTTTACTCATGCAGGTCAGGGGAAAAAGGCCAAGGTGGCTTTCGCGGCACCCTATCCCGGAAAAATAATTCCCGTAAATCTGAGGGAAGTAGGCGGAACCTTGATTTGTCAGAAAGAGGCCTTTTTGTGCGGCGCAAAAGGTGTGTCGGTCGGCATTGCTTTTCAGAAAAAAATCGGTGTCGGATTCTTTGGCGGTGAGGGTTTTATAATGCAAAAATTGGAAGGCGACGGTTTGGTATTTTGCCATGCCGGGGGTACAATAATGTGCAAAGACCTTCTTCCGGGGCAAACTTTGCGGGTTGATACCGGTTGCGTTGTTGCTTATCAGTCATCGGTGAATTTCGATGTTCAGTTTTCCAAGGATATCAAGTCGGCTTTCTTCGGCGGTGAAGGGTTCTTTTTCGCCACTCTCACAGGTCCGGGGCGTATATGGCTTCAATCGATACCTTTTTCTCGTTTCGCTACGCGGATATTTGCGGCGGCAAAACAATCGGGGGGTCACAAAGAAGAAGGGTCCGTTTTGAGCGGGGTTTTCAACCTAATCGGCGGAAAAGACTGATACAGGTTTTCAGTGACCTAAAATTCAAAAGGGAAGCGATTATTGAGTCCTGCCTTTCGAAAACTCCTCAAGCTCGGCGGATTACGGCGCCGGAGCCTAATCCGACCTATATCGTCCACGGATGGCGTAGATACCCGAAATACGCCCGGATGGCGTCCTTTTTCGGGTACCCGAAAACCGGCTTTCTTTTTGCAGCGATCAATAATCGCTCCCCTTTCACCATTGACATTATTATTGGCTGAACATTTCCTGAGAGCTTTTCACGGCGTCGATGGATGTCGTGTCGGATGCGCTGTTTTCGGGAACGATCGTTCCGGATGCTTGCGGTACTGCTGTGCCCAAGCCGCCTATATTGGCGTTTCCGACTTTTTTGAGCAAAGCATCGAGTTTTTCCATAAGAATTTTTAAAACTTTTTGTAGGGTTTCCAAGCTATGTTTGGAAACCTCTTTCAAGTTTGCCGAATCCGATGCGTTGAGATCTTGCGCCTTATGGTGTTTTCGTATGTTCTCCAGAAGCGGTTTGAGCGAGCCGATGGTCTTCCTAAGATCTTTCAATTCGTCGGCGATCTCTGATTTATCGACAATTGAAGCGGTTGGAGAAGCTACGGGAGCTTCGCCGTCCGTATTACTATCGCCGCCTCTTTTCCCCATTCTCTTGCCTTTTCCTTTATTTGGTTTTACTCTTTCCTTGTCGCCCTTAACAACTTCATCCGTGTTTCCGTGTTCCTCGGTTTCTTTCAATACTTCTTTTCCGGGTAATCCGGATGTTTGGTCTTTGGGATTTTCGTTGTCAATGCCGGATGAATCGGTTTGGCCGGTGTCCGAAGAATCTTGCGGAGTCTCGGATTCCGTTGACAGTGTGGAATCGTCGGCCGTAATTTCCGCGGCCGGAAGACGGGAAGCGCCCATAAACGCAAGCAGCATGAATACAGTCAGAGCCGAAAGAAAATATTTTTTCATGAACCAACCTCCTAAATTTATTTATTGAATATTTTAATTGCCTTGTTTGATCAAGGGGAAGTATTTCCCGCTGCTTTGAGGTCTTCCGCAACTACTTTTTCGATCCAAGTCAGAAAGTCGTAGCAGCCGTGAAGAAGATACGCCCGTCCCGAAATTTCATTGATTTGTGTCGGATACATGCGCGCCAGATTCAACCACTTACTGGAAAGCAAGAGAGCCTTCTGGCTTTCGCCCGCATAAACGTATTGGGCGTGCCTCTGGCAATCCTGGACGTATTTTGCCTTAAATTGTTCTATCATTTCGGAATTCAAAAGAGCTTCCTGTTTAAGCCCCGTGTTTTGATCCGATGGTGTGGAAACAGGGAGCGTCAGATGATCGGCGATCATGGCTTTTACTTGCGAAACTTGCGTTGAAGCCGCGGGCTGAAGTTTTTGCATCTTCAGTGCCGTTTCATTGGGTGACGGAGTCATGAAGCTTGGCATATTCGTGACCTCTCGAACTATACCGGTTACTTCAGCAGCGGGGGGACTCGCAATTATAGCCGGCGGTTCACCTCGATCCTTAACGGGCCAAAGAGGACGTCCGTCGGAGGCGACTCCGTAGGGGGGGACACCCGGGCGCTCGTCTTCCATTCCCTTGGAAACTACGGTGTTTCTCACAACACTTTTGTTGCTCGATCCGGCCTCATTGTTGGATTCTTTATCCCCATGTTTTTGGGCCGACAGCCAAGATGGAATTCCAGACAAGAAACAAACCAGCCCCGATATGACTAATATTTGCATGAGTGATGAATGGTTTCTTAAAAGCATACTGCCTCCTTTAATGAAATGCGGTCTCCGGCGGGACGGACGTCTTGGGTTCCGGCTGCGAACCCGCCGTGGAATTGGAAGTCGGTGAAGGTTGTCCCGTTTCTTGCTGATGTCCGTTCGCATCAATCACCAGTGACTGAGAGTGTTCAAGAATCGCTTTCTCACCGGTGACCGTTGTTATATCTACAATACCTTCCCGTACTTTGACTGAAGTAGCGCCGGATGGTGTGACATCTACCTCGAAGCGGGTTCCACGAACTCCGAGAACGGCAACCGGCGTAGTCATTATAAAAATGAGCTTCTTTTTCGGCGGGACTTCAACCGTGACATGCCCCGCTTTGACTTCGATTCCCTGCTTTTGGAAACGGAACCTGCATTGGCGCAGTAAAATCGTAATACCGGAAGGGTTGCGGAAAACGCCGGTTTCCATGCATGCCAGTAATTTCCCTTCAATTTCTTGAACCGCTTTTACTTCATCAATCTTACTTGATGATCTTGGATCATTGGTTACCCATGCCCATTCCCCTGTATTCGGGACGGTATTGATTCTTGTTTCGGAGATAGGGGAAGAGCTTCTTGAAAAAACCGACAACATAATAATAAGAGCACATCCGAGGGCGATTCCCGCCCGCAACGGCAAGGATAACGACAACCCAACGCCGTTCTTTGCGTTACTTGTCGTCGTTTTAGTTAACATCGGCTTCGACGAGAATTTGACCGTAGGGGCAATCTCACGAACTGCGTCGAAAAATTCTTCAAAATGTCGGTCCAAGCCTGCAATTCGGTCGAGATTTTCCCGGCATTCCCGGCAATTTTCCGCGTGCTGAAGATCGCTTTGGGTTGGCACCCCGGGTTGTTCATCATTCAAAAGGCGTTCGAACATCTCTTTCCCGTAAGAACACTGCATTTTCATGCGCTTTCCTCCTCTAATACTTCCAGGAGTCGGAGTCGGGATTGATACAGGTGGCTTTTGACGGTACCCAGCGGTAAGTCGAGAAGAGATGAAATTTCTTTACAACTCAAATGAAAGAAGAATTTCAACTCCACTACATCTCTTTGTGATTCGGGTAATACCGACAATACTTTTTGTATGAGATGCTTCTTTACGATATCGGTTTCAAAATCGACAAGAGGTTCAATAATACAATGGGACTGCGCGACGGTTGTTTCCAAAGATCTTCGTCTGAGGAAATGACTCAACAGATTTCTACAGATTCCCATGAACCAAGCTTTGAAAGAGGCATTTGGTTTGAACGAAGGAAGATGTTCATATGCCCGCAAGAAGGCTTCTTGTACCAAATCTCTGGCTACCTCCGCATTTTTTCCGCTGCGTTGATAAAAGAAATAATAGGACAAAGGCCCCAACCGCTCCACCAATTCCGAAAAGCGTTCTTTTCGGCCGGCTAGAATATCTTGCAGTATTTCCGCATCCAAATTTTCGTTAGAGACCATATAAATTGTTATCAACTTATAATAACCGCGAGTTGTCGCAAAGGTTGAAAAAGTTTTTCACGGATTTATATGATATACCCAATTTGCCGCTTCAGATGCGTTTTTGACACCACGCGAAAAAAACCAGGAAAAATTCGTGCCCTTGATTTTTTTGCCGTCGGAGCCGGCGATTCCCAATGTCAAATTAACGGTCATCAAATCGACGTTCGGAACGTCGTATTGAAGCGTGAAATTATCGATAAATCCGGTGCCGAAGGCCGCCGTATGCATTGATTTGCCGGAGCCGTCTTCTAAAATTCGTCTCACTTCATGATGTTGCTTATCGAAAATATATCTGATTCGCAACAATCTTCCGGATTGGAAGGAACAAAAAAGGAGTTCCGTTGCTTGAGCAGGCGAGGGTGAGCCGTTGATCGTGAATCCGGCATTCCCTTTCACTGTTTTGATGACCCAGGGAAGCAAGCCTTGGATGTCCAGTTGCAGGGCTCGAAAAAGGAGCGCCGTGGAACGTATGTGAGAGGATGTTTCCTGACCTTGTCGGCTTCCGGTTGTCGCCGATGACAAAAAGGCATATACCCCGTAAAGTAAAAGAGATATTACGATTGTCGCAACAAGCATTTCAACGAAGGAGACGCCCTTGTTTTCGCGGTTATTCATCGGTGCAAAGAGATGTGAAAACCGCATCACGCGGTTTTTCTCCTACCTCCTGCCATGACACCCAAAAAGACAACAATTTGGTGGGTTGAGAGAGACTTGTATTGATTTTCGTGATTTCGTATTCGAAGGTAAAGACTCCCTTTTGAACAAGGGGAATAGTAAAACCACACCCGGGACTGAGAGAAAAAACGGCTGTTCCGCTTGCGTCGATCGAGGACGGAGTCAGCGGGGAACGCGAGGCGTCGATCAATAGAGAGGAATGAAAACGTTGTGCTTGCGCAAGAAAACTTGCGCCGTATGTCAGGGCTTCCATTTCGTGTAGACTGACTTTAACAACGCTCTTGGATTGAATATAAGCCGCCCAAATATTAAACAGGATGAATCCCGCCACGAAAAGAGCGATAAGCGATTCCACGAGAGACACGCCACGGGATTTTTTAAAATTTTGTCGTAAGGTGTGCATTACAGGAAACTCTTTTTTCTTTCAGGAGCGGCGATTGATGGGCCAAGAATCATGACGAATCCTCGGTTCCAGCTCGAAGGGATCGTTGGGTCGAACGCCGGTTCGTAAGTAATTTCTCCGCCGAAATTCGTGAACTTGTCGGGATCCAATTTCGCGACGGATAAAGTTCCGCGGAGGGAAAAGTCGGTTTCCGGAACTATGGTTCCGCGCGAAGCAATGAGAATGACCGACTCGATGCGGTCTCCCGTGATTTGGACATCGTTTTCAAGTGAAGCCAAAATCAATATTCCGGTTCCTTTGGTATCGGCCGGATTTTTCAGAATCGAGCCGATTCGTACTTTGCCCTTGGCTAAGAGAAGACATGGCGCCTCGATGTATAAAGGCGAAGGAAGCGTGAGATCTCCTTCTATCAGGCATGTGAAGGGTTTATCGATATAATATTCGGTTTTACCCTGCCGCAATCGCTTTCGAATCGGACCGGCGGTTCCGAGGAAATCCGCTTGTTGAGAGAATCGAAAGGCACAACCCGCGAAATCGTTCTTTTCATACTCATCCGTCGGATCGTATGTCGTGAGATCAACCGTTGCTCGAATCGTAGATCCGCCCGGCTCAGTGGGTAAGTCGCAAGTACGGCCGCTGTTGGGGTAATCCGTATCCGGGGAGAAGATTTTAGTGTTCGGCGGAAAGCGTTTATCGGCGCCGAGATCGAACATCAAATCGTACAAACTGTTGTATGATTGATACTTTTCCTGAAAATCGGTGGAAAGTTTCGTCATGAGAGGTAGATAATCATCCCACGCGGGAGAAAGGATATCCAAATTGAAAGGGATGTCGGGATTTCCCATATTTCCCTCCATCAACCCGGCGCCCCAGATGGTGACCGGGAGGGGCCTTCCCAACAGCGGCCGGTATTGATCGAATGTCGGAATGCGTGGAAGAGGCAAGACCCAACTTTCGCCCGGACCGTTCAATTCCGGTATCCCGTCATCGTTGGAGTCGTAAATCAAAGTGGAATACAACACCCATCGCGCGAAAACACGCCCAAAAACCTTGGTGGGGGCCATGAATTCCTTGTTGCCGAAAAGACGCAAGAAGCTGATCTTTTCCAAATTCTGAGCAACTTGAGCTCCGACCACGGGATTGAAAAGGGAACTGGTTACCCAATCTTTCATGCAGCCCGACGGCGTATATCGAACTTTCATCTTAAAGGGACCGGGAGAGGCTGATCTTGCCGAGGGGAGATACCCGGTCACGGTGGAGGGAAGGCGCGTTACGGAAGGGGTAAGCAGATGATCGGGCCAAAACATGAAAAATTCGGATTGCTTGAAACCGGGATGGCTTCCGTCCAAGTTTAAATTGATGTCCCCGCCTCCCAAAAAAACCCAACCCGAGGTTTTGTACAAGTCGCTCTTGGTGGCGCCGAAGGCATTCGGCGGGGGGTGATTAAAAAGCGTCAGCAGTTTCTTGGTTATTCCGTTGTCCTGAAATGTTTTTTCCACCGTGTTGAACATTTCCTTGCCTGTGCATTGTCTTGTGAATAGGGTGAATTTCGAAGCGACCTTGGGTAAAATTTGACAGACCTGGAATTCCCGTTCGAAACCGTATGTGAAATTGCCGTGTTTGTAGTCCAGCGAAACCTCCGCTTTCCATTTCCCGGAACGGGGCGTCCAAACGTCGGTCGCGGTGCCGGTGGGAGGATCGAAGGAGAATTTCGCCGTAATCAGCAGGTTCCTGATGTCGAACTTTTGGCTGAGAACTGCCAGGCAACCTGATGTTCGCCACTCATCAATGTCGTCAGGTCGAAGCGTCAGGGTTTCGAGAATTCCGGCGGAGGGATCGAGGGGGGAAACCGTGCCGCTTTCCGGGAATAGGAGTTTGCATCCCGATCGCTTTTTCAGGACGTCTTCGAGAAGAAGGCCGAACAGACGATAAGAGGAAGCCGCGGCTTGATACGCGCTCTGCTCATCAATTAAGGAGACGGTTGTGGAACGAAT
>Ga0209749_1000901_pt1 | contig 32372 bp, 19 predicted proteins | sample EPASupsiteSAE347_FD_187267 | JGI IMG/M metagenome (GOLD analysis project Ga0209749, IMG submission 187267) | Bioremediated contaminated groundwater from EPA Superfund site, New Mexico - Sample SAE3-47 (SPAdes) (version 2) | ecosystem: Environmental > Aquatic > Deep subsurface > Groundwater >...
TTATTGCCGGTTCGACGCGCCTCAAATGCGGAACAGCATGTAAATTAGTTCTCAATATGCTGTCTTCGATATCCATGATTCGTCTGGGAAAAGTTTACGAAAATCTTATGGTTGACGTTCGCGCGACCAATGAAAAACTTAAAAAGCGTGCTCTTCGGATCGTGATCGAAGGCGGAAGGGTTCCCAACTACCAGGCCGAGGCCTCGTTGATCGACGCAAACGGTGATGTTAAAACCGCCATTTACCTGGCCAAAAAAGGCGGCGCAATGCAGGACGCCAAAAATGCGCTTGATAAAAACGGCGGAGTTCTCTATAAAGCCCTTGGTGAATCGGAATATAGATAATTGGTGGAAATGAACTATATTTTCGATACGGAACACGGGAGATAAAAAATGCGCGTAATCAAAGGTTCGGTCGATTTCTACAGGCTATATGGAAATATATTGCTGCTTTCGGCTTTCATCGCAATTTCATGTCAACTTTCAGCGACGCCTAAAGTGGCGGTTAAAATTGCGGAATATCCCAAAGGATTGATGTTCATGTGTCCCCAAGGCGGCGTTTGGAACTTCGGCGATAAAACCGGAACAATAGGTACAAAGGACAAGTGTCAAGTCTCGGGAATTCTGAATGAAAAAGCTCAGAAGCGTTTTCATGTAATGGTCGAATCGGTTCCGATGCGCGAATCCGATAAAGTATCCCAAGCAATCGAGAAATGGAAGGCATCAGGGCGGCCGGTCCACACCCATCAGGTCGGAAAACAAAGCTTCGGTCCCGACGGAAAAACGGTGGTTTACGATGGCCGCGTGGTCTATATCGGCGTGGGTGTTTTCCTTGAACAAACTCCCGCTCAAAATCTCGTTGATGAACTCGCCGCTCAAACCCTCTCCAGTTGGATATTCGAAGAAATCATAAAGCCCGCCGAAGGTCTTTTGACTGTTTCACTCAATGGGCAAGTCATTGCCGAGGGAAAAAGCCGCTTTCGCCTTGAACCACGTGAAACCCTGAAGTTGCTGAAAGTTGAATTCGCAAAGGGTTATTCATGGCATGGTTTCGCCGATAGAACTTTTCGCGGACCGCTGATAATCCGTTGGGGAGCGCAAGACGCCCTCGATTGTATCCTGGAAACCGATCTTGAATCGATTTTAGCCGGAGTCGTTCCATCGGAAATATCATCAAAAGCCGGTGTTGAAGCAATTCGTGCGCAATCGGTCGCCGCTCGCGGGGAAATCCTTTCCAAAATGGGATTGCGCCACATCGGTGAGGGCTTCGATTTTTGCTCGGAGCAGCATTGCCAGGTCTACGCCGGCGAAACATCGGAAACTTTGTCGATGGCTGAATTAATGGCGCCGACTCAAGGACTTGTTCTGGAAAGTCCTGACGGCGGAATTGTCGACGCCGTTTACTCGGCGAATTGCGGCGGTCATGGTGAGGCCAATCATCTGGTATGGACTTCACCGCCTGATACGCAGCTTTGCGGTGTATGGGATACTCCGAAACCGCTGAATCTTGATTTGTCAAAAGAAGCCGACACAACCGATTTCATCAGGAATCCTCCGCGCTGTTACTGCCAGGATCCGACCGTTGAGGGGGGCGACAAATTTCGTTGGCGCAAATCCATTTCCGGGAAAGAATGGAAGGAAGTCGAAAAAAATGCCGGTGTGGGAAGAATCAAAGACGTCAACGGATTCGCCCGAGGAGTGTCCGGAAGACTCTATCGTCTTACCATCGTCGGCGAGCAGGGCAGTAAAACATTAATGAAGGAATTGAACATCCGCAAGCTTTTCGGCGGACTGCGCAGCGCCTGTTTTATCGCGGCATGGAAGCGGGATGCCTCGGGCTTTATCATCGGCGCCCAGATCGAAGGAGCCGGATGGGGTCACGGTGTCGGAATGTGCCAAACCGGCGCCCAAAGCATGGCAAAACTTGGCATGGCTTTCGAGCCGATTTTGCTTCACTATTTTCCCGGAAGCCGCCTGTCGAAATTTTATTAGTATTGCTCTCGAAACTCATCAATTTATTTTTCGCCTGTCGTTAAAAATAATTCTTTATCTGCCGAATGAAAGAGCGACTACTTTAATCGGGAGAAAATAAATGGACGCACGAAAGTTGACTGTATTGATCGTTCTTCTTTCCTTGATCCTTATCCCTGCGGCGATGACCGGCTGCGGTTCGGATGCAAGCGATTCCCAGGTCAAATCCGGCATCTACACTATCGGGCCCGGCAATCTTGACGCGGAAGATTTGCAGAAAATGTATGCGTCAGGCACCTGCAAATAAATAAAGAATCGTATTTCACTCGCCGGAAAGCCCGCCGGCACTGACGAATCGGTCGTATTCTTTTTTGAGCTGTTCCGGGAGTGTCGCTTTTCGGAACGGTATTATGCCATTCCCAAAAAGAAATGTCGTATTCCGCAGGATGGATTATTGATAGCTGCAAAATGAAAGCCGGTCTTCGGTTACCCGAAAAAGCGTGCCATCCTGGCGCATTTCGGGTATTTACGCCCTCCCTGGGCGATATAGGGCGGATTAGGCGCCTGCGCCGTAATCCGCCGAGCTTGATGAGTTTTCGAAAGGCAGGACTCAATAGATACTTTCTACCGTAATCCGCCGAAAAAAATACGTCATGATTTAATGGAATTGGTATTACCTGGAAATGGCTTGAAGAAAAGGAACATGAGATATCTCGGGGCAAAGTGCCAATTTTTGTCGAAGGGCATATCCGTGTTCGGATCCGATGGTTACGACAATTCTCTTCCCCGGATTTTTTCGGGCAAGCAAACGGATATTCTCAATTATTTTGTTGTTCCTGGTTTCCCAATAGTGATATTTTACCGACGATGTGTATTTGTGTTTGATTTCCATTAATCGGTCAAATTCCGAATTATTACAGGTTTCAAAGGTTCGGAAATCCCGATTAACTACCTCGTAGAAAATGGAAATGAATCGGTCAAATCCATCTAAAATACCTTTTCCATGTTCTTGGTTCTTCAAAGAAGCTTCATTCTTTTTTTGTTTTTCCGACTCTTCGAAAGATTCTGCCGTGATTCCGCGAACTTGCCATCCCATTTTTTTGGCTAAGGGAAGAATAACCTGACCGATTTCCCCGGAATCGACCATCTTTTTGAAATCTTCGGCGCTTGCACCTGGTATGGATTCATGCCGTTCAAATGCCTCCAGCCAGTTTGGATTCATCTCTATCGCAACGATATCCGGATGAAGGCGACAAAGAATCAGAGAAAGGTTTTCCGCATTCATTGCTTCAAATCCTACGATATTGAAGCGGAGATGGTAAATTCCCAGGACTACGACTTCTGTTGGCCGAGGTTTTAACGGTTTATTTTCCGAAAAGACTTCTTGGGCCATCGTTATAATGCATGTTGAAAACAAAAAAAAGGATAGTACAATACTCCATGGTTTAACAAATAAGTTGTACATTTTCTTTTCCTCTATTTCATGGGGTATTCCGGCAACCTGCGGTATTCAATGAATTCCCGGCACGATTGTCCCACGAAGCGTAAGACTTTTCAACTTCTTTTCTCAATGAAACGCATAAAAGCTAACCAAGTTGGGGCAAGAAAAAACGCGGAGACGCGGAGGCGCAGAGAATGGCTATTAGAGGTGTTTTCTTCGCGTCTCTGCGCCTCCGCGGTGAAAAATTCCCTTTGATTTTTTCGTTGGCTAGCTTTGATACGAATCATTGTTTCTTTTCCCCGGGCAATTGCATGAAATTGATGAAATCATTACCGAGAGCCGATTGTAGGGTGGATTAGCAAGCCATCGCCGAAGCGTAATCCACCGTGAACTGAATGAAATTTGTCGATTTTTCGTGCGATTGTTCTGCTTCTTTTCCCTGAGGTTGATGGAGACGACGAATGTAGTCAAAAAAACAGCTATTGTATTTTTCATTCACTTTAGGTAGATTTCTAGTTTCAAGAATTATTATGGTGTATTTCGATATGTATCATCTTTTAAACAGGAGGAACCATGATTGAAATTCATTTGGAACGCTTGCACGCTCTTCGTTTATCCGCGGGTTCATCGCGCACAAAGGGCTTGGATGACGACAACATAAGGCGATTTTTAGCATGCAACAGAGATCTTGCCCGCGCCATAAATGCCGCTCATGAAGCCCGGGATCGTCTTGCACCGACTCACGATACGCTTTTCCGACTCGATGAAAGCGCATTATGCAAGCTTGTTCAAGATCGACTTCTTAATTTTTATCCGGATACGGGAATCAACCCGTATGTGCCTTTGGCGGCGGTGGGGCCGTGGATTGTGACTACGCACGGAGCGGTTTTGCATGATTCAGGCGGTTACGGAATGTTGGGGTTGGGGCATGCCCCGGATGCCGTACTAAATGCGATGAATCCGGCATATGTCATGGCGAATGTCATGACGCCCTCCTTCAGTCAAAAGCATCTTACGGATAGATTGGTGTTGGAAATCGGCCGTTCTCGCGGCAGTTGTCCCTTTACAAAATTTGTTTGCTTAAACAGCGGATCGGAAGCCGTAACTTTTACATGCCGGGTGTCGGATATTCACGCCCGCCGTATGACGGATACGAAATGCAAGCATGCCGGGAAAAAAGTCGCGAAGTTGGCGATAGTCGAAAGTTTCCATGGTCGAACGGAGGGGCCCGCAAGGCTTTCCCATTCATGTCGAAGCCTGTATGTGAAGCATTTGGCTTCGTTCCGGGAATCGGATAATTTTATGTTCGTACCTATAAACGATGTTGAAGCTTTGCAAAAAACTTTCTCTCAGGCCGCCGGGGAAGGCATCTTTTTCGAAGCTTTCTTCGTTGAACCGGTAATGGGAGAGGGTATTCCGGGTCTAGCCCTTACACGAAAATTTTATGACGAAGCGCGGCGCTTAACGTCGGAAATGGGGTCGTTGTTGGTTGTGGATTCCATACAGGCGGCATTGCGGGCGCAAGGATGTTTGAGCATCGTGGATTATCCGGGTTTCGAATCATGCGAGCCGCCGGATATGGAAACTTATTCGAAAGCGTTGAACGCAGGTCAATATCCGTTATCGGTAGTCGCTCTACGCGGAGAAGTAGCCGACGAATATGTCCAGGGATTATACGGCAACACGATGACGACGAATCCGAGAGCTATGGAAGTGGCTTGTGCCGTGATCGACGGCATTACGGATGATTTGCGCAGGAATATTATCGAACGGGGATGCGAATTCATCGAAAAATTCAGCAGGTTGGCCAAGGAAACACATGGTGCCATAGAACAAGTCGTCGGTACAGGTTTGATGGTTTCCGTGATACTCAACCCGAAGAAATATCATGTCACCGGGAAGGGCGGTTTCGAGGAATGGTTGCGTATCCATGGTATCGAGATGATTCACGGCGGGGAATACGGATTACGTTTCACGCCTCCGTTTAATATCTCATCCCAGGAAATAGATCTTATCGTTGATTTTGTAAGACAAGGCATTAAGGAATTGGCTTCACGATAAATTTATAGGTTTACTCAAACGCTCTCTTCTATTATCGGAGAGAGCGTTTTGTTTCGAAAGGAAATGTGCCGGTAGTCTTCGCGGGTTCCGCTGGTTCGGCCTCCGCTGTTACACGGTCGGAATTATATGTTGTTTTTTTCGGATTTTCGCAGTTCCGCGTCAACAGACTGTTGTATGCGTCCAAACGATAGTTCCTTGTTTTCGCCGGCCGTCGATAAGAAAGCCTTAGTCAGATCTTCCACCGTAGATTCCAGGAGAGTCATGAATTGCCCGTGGGCGAATTCATGTTTTTGATCGGTTTCGTCATCCCCGAAAACACTAATCAACAATTGTTCAAGCATTTGATCCATTGCCCAGAGCTTCAAATGCAACAGTTCATGTATGACGACTTCCTCAAGATTCTCTGACTTGGGGTTGGCGGCGTTTATCATCAACACGGCTTTTTTATCGTCCGCGTCGATTTTGATATCCCCGGTCTTTCTCCATTCCGTATTTACCGTTGTGAGTCGGATATCCCAATCCCGCAAACGCATTATGTCCTGCCATTTGGATAAATAGTGCTGTAGAGTTTCAATTTGTAACATAATTTGCTGCTCCAATTATTTTGTGTTCGAAGAAATTGAATTTCATGAGCTTTCTCTGCATCTCGGCGGCTCTGCGTTGAATTTTTCAGTTAATTTAGGACACTACCTGAAATCCCAAGTTAAAAGAAATTCCACCCGGAGACCTCATTCTTCGGCTGTTTCCGGAAAATCCAGACGCACTTGTTCCCCTGAGGCAAGCCCGGAAACGGCTTCAATGAAGGAAATTCCGGTACGGCCTGTTTTAATCGGACGTTTTTCAGGAGCGAATCCGGCTTTCTTGACCATTACGTAATCACCGTCGGTATCGTCATGTTTAACGGCTATGCGCGGAATATTCAAGCATTCGCTTGCTATAATCGAGTCGATTTGTGCGCGAAAAGTCATTCCGGGCCGCAGCACCGGATCGCGACCTTCGATATCGATTACTACTTTGTTTTCTTCGAGGGTTCCCTCATGATCGTTTTTGCCTAAACGTTCATTGCGAGTCATCGGATAGGGATCTTTCGAAGAGACGATGCCGTGAAATTCTTTCTCTGGTAAAGCCGTGAGAAAAATAGAAACAGGATCGCTTGCTTTGATGAATTTGTTGTCCGAAGGATTGATGTAAACGATGCCTTGGAAATGATCGAGGTTGGGAAGTTCGAGAAGCTTGTCGCCCAGAGAGACTACTTTACTTTTTTCCACTTTCCCCATTTCGTTGTTCAATTTGACGAACGGCTTGAAGACTACGCCGTTGCTGGGGGCACGAACAACAGCCTTCCGAATCTTTTCCTTCTGCGTTTGGATTTTTTTCTCGGCTTCTTTCAACTCAAGTTGCTTCATTTCAAGAGTGACGGCGTATTCCTTTTCATAGTCTTTTCGCGCATTTTTGGCTTGATTCAGTTCAAGTTCGGCATATTGCACGGCCAATTTCGATTTTTCCAGGTCTACCTTTGAAATGACGATGGAGTTTTCGACAACCATCACTTTTGCTTTTTCAAGTTCCAAATTTTTGCGTTGAATGTCCAAATCGAGATCGATCATTCGGTTTTTCAGTTCGAACTTGCCTTTCTCCAGATCTGCTTGTGCCAATTCATATTCGTTCTGAGCCGTTTCCAGTTCCTTCTGGAAACTTGAATCGTCGAAACGAATGACGATATCATCTTTTTTTACGGGAGTACCATCGTCAAGGACATCCATAACCGTCAAAAAATTTTCTCCCTTCATCTCCGGGGCATGAATGTTTATCGTATCGCGGGCTTGAGTTTCCCCGTAATAAACCGTTTTCTCAATCATTGGCCCCTTGACCACGCAAGCGTAGATTCCATCAGGTTCGGTTTCTCCGGAAAGGTGCATAGTACAGAGAATCATGAATAGAAAAGCCGTAACGAAAATTAATCGTATGTTTCCGCGTGCCATCTGTTTTCTCCTGAAATCGAGCGCTTGAATCTCGATATGTTCGTATTCTAGAGATTGTGTGTAGGAGGGGGATTGGCAGGCCATTGCCGAAACGTAATCCACCGTAATCCTTAATTCTTTACAGGCCAGATTGGAGCAACGGTTTTTCCATAAACTTCATTCAGCACTTGAGCCAATGCGGCGTAAATGGCCGAAAATCCGCAGATAATTCCTTCGTAACCCGCAATCAGTTTAATCGTGGAGTTTTCCGTGATGTCTCCGACGGCCAATAAAAAGAAAAGCAGGGTCAAGGATGCGAACACGAATTGTAATGCTCGATTCAATCTTAGCGTGCCGATGAATAGACCGGCGGTGAAAATACCCCACATTATTAGGTATGCGGCCATCGCTGATTTTTCCGGAGCCGTAGCGAGTCCCATTTTAGGCATTACCAGTATAACTACCAAAGAGAGCCAGAAAAAACCGTAGGATGTAAAAGCGGTTGTTCCGAAAGTGTTTCCCTTTTTCCATTCCATGATTCCCGCGATAACTTGTGCTATGCCGCCGTAACAAATTCCCATCGCCAGTATCATTGAACTAAGCTCGAAAAAGCCGGCATTGTGCAGGTTCAAAAGCACGGTGGTCATTCCGAAACCCATCAAGCCAAGGGGGGCAGGGTTGGATGTATCGTCCACTTTTCGAGTCAATTGTACTTCATTTCCCTTTTGAATGATTTCATTAGTCATTAGTGTTCCCTTCCTATTCCTTTTTTATTTAAACAACAAATCAAATATCATTTCGTATAAATTCATGAATTCTTAAATAATCTACGATGTAAGTGCTCTTCCGATAATAAATCAATGTCGTTGAAGAACAACCGGTTCTTCCATTTAACGGTTGATTGTAATTCATGAACTTATTCATGACAAACTATTTCGGTTTGATTGATTTAATTCCAAACTGGAAACGATTTATTCGTGACGGAGCGCTTCGATCGGGAAAGGTGCCGAAAAAATTTTACGATGTTATTTCGTGGAATTGATAGAAATAAAAAGATTGCCATTCATCATACTATTAAGGTAAATAAAACGGATCGGCATTTTCTTAGACGGAAGTAAATCAAAGGGCATAACAAATTGAATAAAGTGCCAAAACGTTGGCGGTTTTGTCGAACAAGGATTTTAGCGATCTGTTTCTGCTTCCTGGTTTCTACCTCCCTAATCGCTCAAAGCAAGTCAAACCTAGATGAAGCAGAGAAGCTTGAGCAAGAAGGAATTGCCGCAAGAAAGGCCAAGCAATATTTGGTCGCGGAAAGACTACTTCGACACAGTTTGGAAATCAGGGAAAAAGAACTTGGTCCAGATGATTCGAGTGTAGCTAATTGCTTAAACTTATTAAACTCCGTTTACATTCCCCAAGGGAAATATGGCGAAGCCGAGACCTATTGCTGCCGCATTCTGAAAATCAAAGAAAAAAAATTCACACCCCAACATTTGGTAGTTGCGAACGCTCTTTTCAACTTGGCTACTGTTCTATCTTATCAAGAAAAATATACCGAAGCCGAAATAACGTTTCGTCAATGTTTGAAAATTCGAGAAGCCAAAATCGGTGTCAATCACCCAAAAACATTAGAGTGTATTGTTTGTCTTGCGAATGTTCTTTACCAACAAGGTAAATACCAAGAGGCCGAGTTGCTGTATCGTCAGAGCTTGAAGGAAAAGGAGGCGAGCGGTCGCCGGACCGGTATATTAACTAGTATCGTTCATACTGAAGAGCCTGATTTGACAACTTCCCTAATAGGTCTCGCCAACGTTCTTGTCGCTCAAAGAAAGTATTCAGAGGCCGAGTTGCTATATCGTCAGAGCTTGAAGAAATCGCAGGCGCGCGGTTGCCAGGCTGATATATTGTTCGATCTCAATCATATTGGAGACGTGCTTTTCCTTCAAGGGAAATATGTTGAGGCTGAGGGTTTTTATCGCCAAGGGCTGGAATTGGAAGAAAAACACAACGAAGATCACTCAGAGAGAAAAATTAGTTTAATGGGCCTGGAAATGGCCCTTGCAAAGCAAGGGAAATTTATCGAAGCTGAGTCAGTTCAACAACGCAGACTGAAGTTTAACAACCAGGCCTCTCAAAAACTTAGCGAAGCCGGTTTAAATCTCCTTGGTCAAGGGGAGATTCTTGCTGGCCAAGGACGATATGCTGAAGCCGAGGGTTTGATTTGCCGTGCTTTAGAAATAAAAGAGAAGACATTTGGTCGTGATAGTCTTGAGGTCACGATTAGTTTGAATAATCTTGCCTGCCTTCATTACTCCCAGGGTAAATTGGCAGATGCCGAGGCAGAGCATCGTAGGTGTTTGAAGATACGGGAATTGTTTCTTGATCCCAATCACATCGACTTGGCGATCAGTTTGAGCAACCTAGCCATTGTTCTTATTGATTTAGGTAAATTTGCTGAAGCCGAGGGTTTGATTCGCCGCGCTTTAGAAATAAAAGAGAAGACATTTGGTTGTGATAGTCTTGAGGTCACGACAACTTTGAATAATCTTGCCTGCCTTCTTCACTCCCAAGGTAAATTCGCATATGCCGAGGCAGAACACCGTAGGTGTTTGAAGATTATGGAAAAGTTTCTAGAACCCACCAACCCGGAAGTTCTAACAAGTTTGAATAATCTTGGGACCCTTCTTAGAGACCAGGGCAAATTTGCTGAAGCCGAGGAATTGTTTCGCCGCAACCTGATGCTTCGTGAAAAAATCCAAGGGCAAAATAATCCCGATATTGCGTTAGGTTGGTATAACTTGGCTGAAGTGCTAGTAGATGAAGGGGCATACTCCCAGGCGGAGGAGGTGCTTTATCGTAGTTTGAAGATCCGTGAAGCAACGCTCGACCCTTTCCATCCTGCTATTGCTCAAACCTTGGGGGCATTGGCAGGCGTTCTAGAAAAGCAATGCGAATATTTTGATGCCGAGGCGTTTTATCGCATTAGCCTTAAAATCTATGAGAAGGCCGTTGGCAAAAACCATCCTGGTTACTTTCAAACTCTAGGCCTATTGACCCTTAATCTCGTTAAACAAGGAAAAATTGATGAGGCTGAAATTATTGGCTGGCAATCCTTAAAACTGGGAGAAGCGAGGCTTGGTAGTGATCACTTTGAAATTGCAGGGCTTCTAAATAATTTAGCATTAGCCCTTCAGAAACAAGATAAAAATGCTGGCGCAGAACAGCTTCTGCGCCGGAGTCTGGGAATAGGAGATGCAATTTTGGGTCCAAACCATCGCAATGTTGCCCTTGTTCTCAGTAATTTGGCATTGGTTCTCCAAAACCTTGAGAAGTATTCTGAAGCAGAAGTGCATCTGTGGCGTGCCCTTGAGGTTTTCGACAGTGCAGCAACTAATGTGTCATGTGAAGATATTTCTAGTGAAATTCGTTCTAATCAACGACTTGCATGCTCTAACTATTTAAATTTGCTTCGTGAATGGACCCGGAAGAGCGCTCATGCTGCGGCGGGAAAAGCCAATCATGCAATGGCTGCAATGGAGATAGGTCGGACCCGTCAATTTCTCGACCAAATTCTTTCACGATCTGCTTCCTTACGAACCGGCTTATCCGAGATTGATCTGCAGCGAGAAACTTTGCTGAATCGGCAGGTTAATGACACCCGACGCCAATACCTCAATGAGAGTGCCAAGCCACAAGATAACCAGAAACCCAATTTGATAGGCCAATTTGAAACTAGGTTGGCCACCTTGCGTGTTGCTCAGATCGAGTTGAAAAAGGAATTCTCAGAGAAATATCCCCGATTTATGGACCTTCGGCAACCAGCATCGATCTCGGTAGACCAAATTCAGAGTAAACTACTGAGGAAAGGCGAATGCATGATTTCGTGGTGGCAAGATGAGGGTGTGTTATATGCCTGCACTATTACACCTGACTTCTATTCATTTCGCTGGGTCCCATTGACCAAAGGAATAGCAAGCCTAACAAATGCTTCCATAGATGGAAATCCACCCTATCTATCCATGCCAACAGCCCACCCCGTTTCTAATTTTACCCCTGCCTCATCAAGTTCAGAATCGACAGATGTAGATGATCGAGAGAAAGGTTTCCCCGTGGCTGATCCAGCCACGGTCACTTTCGATCTTCAGGCGTATGTTCTTCGTTTTTGCAAAGCAATAGCTAGCCAGTCCGGTGTACAGGAGTTTAGGACTGCCAGTTATGCGTTGTATCGGAAAACGGTCGAGCCATTCCTCCCACCTCAATTTGCATCGGAAACAATTACCCTTTATCTAGTGCCACACGGAGTTCTTTCGATGGTACCATTTGAGGCTCTGGTGACCTCTGAACGTGGCGAGACCTTTGCTGACTTAGAATACTTGTTCCGCAAGTTCCGCATTGTTTATACACCATCAGCCCGTGTCTTGCGCGCCATTCGACAGGATTTGGCTAAAGGCCTCTATTCTCACCCAGACCGTGATCCGATTTTATTATTGGGTGACCCTGTCTATACGGAAAACCAAGCAGTCAGTTCAAGACCGGCATTAGGCACGGCAGCGGTCAGACTTAAGGATGACCTTGTTTTGAACCCCAGGGCTCTTGAGTATATTAGAGTCCCGGGGATTGATCAAAGTTCACGCAATAACCTGACCCCGGCTATTCAAGAAGGGTGTAAAGCCATTTCCCTTGTGCAACTTCCTAACTCCCGTGCTGAAGTCCTTGGAATCGCCGGGTTATACAAAGTTTCCGCCTCGGGAACTGGACCATTAGTCCTGCTTGGCATGGATGCACAGGAATCAAAATTGAAGAATCTTAACTTGAGAAAACGCTTGAGTAATTTCCGAATATTGCATTTTGCAACTCATGCAATTTTTCCAGACGAAATCCAGGGCCTTTCTGAGCCGTGCCTTGCGCTCTCTCTTTTTGGCGATCCCGAAAATGACGGTCTACTTAAGGCTTCAGAAATACTTGACATGCACCTTGACGCCGATTTGGTTACATTATCTGCTTGCCAAACAGGTATCGACCCTGACCCTGATTTCGGGCAGGGTGTTTCAGAACTTTCAAGAGCATTCTTTTACGCGGGGACCCCGCGTTTGCTTGTCTCACTATGGAATCTCTGCGATTTCACCACCAGTGTGTTTATGAAGGACTTTTATTCTGGTTTGCAACAGCGCACATCAACCAATTCTACGATAGATGTTCTTAACGCAATTCGTGAGAGATTTCTTCGCAGTCGATGTTCGGAACCATTTTACTGGGCTCCCTTTATTCTCCAGGGGGAATGGCGATAGGCTTTACGACGAGTGCCTATATCAAGGTGTTTGGCTCCCGGGTGGGTTAGAAGTGAGATTGGACGGGTTTCTTGGAATCCCTTGGATCTGGTTGTTTTTACTCCCGAAATAATACGCCATCGAACCGGACACTAAAAAGGCTAAGAGATTTCGAAGTTTTTGTATATTTTCAACAGTTTCTTCGGCGGTTGTCCATCTTAAGAGATGATTCATCATCAGATAACAAAAAATTCCTACGTAGACTGCGGATAACCATGGTGCCACAAGGTCTGGTAACGTTGGGTTTTGCCTGGGTTGCCCTGCTTCGTTACCATTTTCAGGCCGAAAGAAAACCAACGCAAGCATCATACTCATCGGTGGGCCGAATGTATCGATGATTTGTTGGATTAATGGCCAATAGTTATCCGGCAGATTTCGATATCGAGACAAAGGGATTAGAAGACAAAATACTAAACCAATAGTCCAAATTAAGAATATTTTCATCATTGTGGGAAAGGAAGGGCCATAATCCTTTTTTAATTTGTCCATGAATTTCATTTTTTTCTATCTCCAAATTCTTCCAGGGAACGTAAGGTATCGGAAGCAAAGCGCATCGTCTCTGTGGCGCCAATGTTTACGTTCATTTCGTCAGACCATCTGTCATTGTCATCAGGGAAATTTTTAATGACTTTTCGCAAGAAAAACAACCTAATATTATTTTGAATGGGGTTGCTTGGGATTAAAATCGCATGTGAGATCCTGAATTTTTGGTAAGCCTCCAGGCTAATCTCAGGATCGAAATCGAGAGGATGAGGATTAAACACTGCTATTCCATCACCGCTACAGGGAAGTCCTTGATTGTCAAAGTTTTCATTAAAGCGCTTGGTCTTGACTTTTCCACGTTTTTCAAGGCATGCCCTCACTACAGTAGTTATGTCCTCAATTGGAAGGCTGGATTTGGTCCTTTCAATGTGTCCTCCGTCTCCGGGGTCAAAATTCTGGAAGTCAAATCCAGAAAAGTCTTTCCACTTCATTCCAGATGAATAACTTCGTAAATCGGCACTGAGAATACTCATCCCAACTGGGTTGACATCAATTGTATTTGAGCAAATTGACCAAATTACGAGCGACTCCCCATGATTGTAAATTTTTCCAGATCGCGAGCCGATTTCCCAACTCTCGCCATTAATATACGATACATTGGTGGTTGGTGAAGAAGTCCAATCGATTACTTGCAGACCGGCTGTCTTAGCTTGAATTCCATTTTGCTCTTCTATTTGAAATTTTTGCTCGATTTTGATCGCAGGTTCTCCATAAGTGGAAAGAACTGAAAGAATAACGCCTAAAATACTAAGCAAAATACTTTTCTTATTCATTATCTAATCACCTTCTTTCTCATGTCAAAACAGATTATGGAAATTTTATCTTCATATCCCTGCGGAATGCTTTCAATGACCTTTTTAAGGAAGAGTTCCTTGTCCGCTTTATCACCAAAGTAAAAAACAAGATAAACTCCGAATTGGACTTGGGAAGAGAGATACTTCCCAATCAATTTATCCTTTATCCCGTTATAGACCTCCGAATTGCTGTCTTTCTTGCATTCAACTTGAACCTCAAATCTCGGATTCTTCCTGTATTTGATGTTGATATCAACTTGATTGTCAGCCTCAAGTTCTTCACGGGTTAAATCTAAATAGGAAGAAAACATATTTTTAAGGCAGCGGAAAACTTCGTCCCGGCAATCACGCTCCACCTTACTCGTTCCGTCAGAATTAAAGTACGGTTCCTTATCATTATCTCTGTTGTCTTCAATCCTTGCCTTGAGCTCTTTTAATCTGGAGCAGACCTCTTCAAAGAAGGCCCTTTCAGAAAGGATTGCGCCCTGAAAAATGAATTCTTTCAACTGTATTACAGAAAATTTCGAAAAACTCTGATCAGCCTGGGTTTGCTCAAATTCACTGATACGATGAGCAATCCTGTAGGTCCAGACATCTTCAATCCGGGATCTGATGTCTTTTAATCTCTTGAGTCCATTAAGGGAAAGCTGGTATAAGGCTTTTTCCCGCAAGAAGGAGGCACAACAGGCTTTATCTGATTGCAAACCATCTACGTGCTTAATTGATTCTTCAGTATTGAATTGATCAAACATCATACCCAACAGATCAATTCTTTGCTGCTCTGAAAGGTTGGAGGAAACCTCAAAGTCATTCTCAAACAAGTTAAATAGAGCAATAGCACTACCTTGGGAAAAAGATTCTTTGTCAAGACGTGAGAATGCCAATAAGGCTAAGATTGTCTGGTTGTTCTTTGCATTTGTTTCGGCATTCGAGAGGGAAGTTAAGTCCTTCTCTAATATTTTGAAGCTCAGGACTTCCAGGAGATTTTCCAAGAGACGATCTGCAACTTTTTCTTCGAAGCCATAGAATTTAATCAACTTCTTTACTCTATCGATGTTGTCAACTTCACGAACATAGGGCATAAAGATCTGTTTTTGATCGGGCCAAAACTTTCCTAGGAGAATTTCAATAAACTCCTGGATGGCTTCTTTTACGACACCGGGGTTTTGAGCCTCTAGTCTACATGTAAAAGTTTCCTTAATCATCTCATGCTGGACACAATTCAAATAAAGATACTTTAGATAATTACGTTCAAAAGAATCGAAATCAATGTCTGAATTCAAAGAACAAGAAACACAGTAAACAGTATCAATGTTCCTGCGAGCTTGGGGAGACGAATTTGCTAAGGAATTTACCAAAAGCAGTTCCGGAGCGATTGGGAAATGAATGGAATCCTTCAAGATTCTGGTAAGTCTTTCTTTTGTGTTTTCAGTCAAGGTTTTGCGATTTTCGATTTCTCCATCGGGGTAAAGCATTTGCGCGATAAAATGAAGGTCGTTGAAAGAACCTTGAATCTCAGAATCGGGCTTTGAAAAGTATGCTTCATTCTCAATTAAAACCTTTTTTCTTTTTTCTTCTTCTTCCCGGTTTCTTTTTTCATCCTCCAACTCCCAATCTCTTTTGGGTGGATTCAGCCTTTTTTCAAGGTCTTCTTCAAATCCGAAATTCGTCGCAATTTTCCTCATTTCCTCTCCATTAAGTGCATCCCCATTCGCATAACATAGAGCGCAATTAAAGAGGAATCTGTTCTGATTTTCACTTAAATCCGACGTCATTTTGGAAAGAATAATCCGAGTAGGGTTCGTTGGAGCCTTGAGACCAAAGAAACAATGGAAGTCATAAAGAGAAAGATTGCTATGATCCATGGAAAGCACATCATCAACGTAAAATGAGAATAGGTCATCTCCAAGGCGTGTTAGCTTTTCCTCACTTATCTTTTGCTTGTCTGTAATTGCATATCGATACGACTCCATTTTCAGAGGTTCGTAAAGGCCATAGTATTTTTTGAAATGCTTAATAACGCCAAAAATTTCTTTTGCTGTAAAAGGATTTTCAGTATCCTCAAACAAAAGACAGGTTTCTAAAAAATAATCGGAAACAAAACTTTCCACATTAGGGGGTAAAGCTAAATGCCCTTTTTTATTGGGAGAAATGCATGACTGGAAAATTCGATCAATAAGTGAATATTTTTCTTTGTAAGGAGTTTTGTACAAATAAAAGCAATATCCGCCAATCCTTCCGTGATAAAGCAGAAGGTAACTGACAATTTCCTCAGTCTCAATATCATCAGGATAAAGTGAATCAAGGATTATCTCTTTTATATCGTCGGAAGAATCTTGGATACTCCCATCTCTTATCTTCTTTAAAACTTCATTCAAGAAATCAACATCCCGAAGGAAAGCTTTCAGCATCTTGCTTTTTAAGTAGGATGAAACCGCTGGATTGGTGATAAATCCTTTTAAATGGTCTTTCATTCTCGTACTGAGTGTCGGCGCAGTTACCATTGCGTTGATTACAAAGAAACAATAATGATTCTTTATGGAAAGTCCATCGGATAATTCGTGGACAAGAAAATCATCCAGTTCTTCACTGTAAAATCCTTCAAGATCCATTGTGTGCTCAAATTTAAAGAAATAGGGATTACTTTTCGCATATTCCTTTACTTGCAGAACAATACTCATTTTTTGATTGTAGCTTAGCAGGGAATTGTCGCCATGTATGGCTTGATAATATGGATCCTCCTTTATTAGATCCATGTTTTCGGAAAGCGAACACAACCAGGCATAGGTTCCTCTGAGTTCTGTTGGGATTCGTCTATTACTAACGAATAGATTCATCACTTTCTGAATTGATTGAGCATATCCATCCGAAATTATTTCCTCGACAAGAAAATTTGCAAGCGCAAATTCAGCCAAAATTCGATGGGAAAATCTTCCCTCGGAAAAAAGAGATGTTTTTAAGGTTTTTTCTAGCTCATCCTTAGGAAAACCCCTCTCCTTGTCGCATATTGAATCAAGGAATTCCTCCCCAAGCTTGTCGAAAGAGCAAAAGAAAAAAAAGGCCGCACAATAACCGGATAGCTTTAGTATTTGCAACGGCTCAAGTTCATTAACTTTGTTTCTTTTATATAATTCATTGCTTTCCCTGGCAATAGAAAAGAAGTGCTGGAATAGCTCCTTCTTGGACCGAAAAACAACTTCAGGCTTATCTTTGTACACACTTGCGAGCATTCGGAACAGCTGAGGATTTTCAAGGAAACCGCACATCGAGAACTTTGTTACAAAGGTGACTGCATCTTGAATTTGTCGAAGCTTTGCAAACGCGATTTTTTGATTGTCGTCCAATGGGAGGATACGGAAAACGGAAACCCTTTTTGCAATAATCTCATGAAGGGATTCAACATCACTTTCACCATACCAATCCATCTCCCGACAGCTAATAACCAGCCTTTCGATCTCAAGGGCATTAATTTTTTCGGCCAAATCTACGATCACTGAGGTTTTCTCCACGTTTGAAATGCACCTAAATTCATCCAACCCATCAAGAAGAAGAACCTTGATGTGCCTTTCCACCTCAGTTTTGGGTCTCAAGAAAACTCTGACCGAAAGTAATTGTGTATCGTCTGGGTTCTCATGTTGGTATTTTTCCAGGAGGGATGTCTTTCCGCTTCCAGGCGAGCCCAACAAAACGACCAAACTCTCCTTCTGGATTGCTTCGCGAAGAGAACAAGTTTCACCTCCATTTTTATCCAAATTTATGAGGGTCAAATCAAGCAAACTCATAAAACAGCCCCTTCAATTGAAGGGCAGTATTTCTGGGATCCAAATCTATTGATGTAATATTTCAAAAGCCAAAGGTATTTTGCTCTGACCTTTGAGTTTTCCCGGAATTGTTCTATCTTGGAATTGACTAAGTGAAGCATTTTTTCCGACTCTTCAAGGAAATCAATAAAGTAGACATCCTCCCCGCTTGCATTAAAACACCGAAGCAACTTGAAGTTCTCAGTCATCGGAATCCCAGGGAGGGATTTGCGAATCAGATTCAGCTCATTTGTTGTTGTACCAATAATCGGCCATGTGACATCCTTTGTCTCGACTTTTACCGCTCGGGCCAACCCGCTGCTAATAAAATTCCGTTCACCTTTCACATTTTCCTTGTCGTTCCTAATGGTATTTCTTTTTTCAAACTTACTTCCAAGAGAAATTCCGCCTCTAATAAACTCTTCAGTTTCAAGCGTAAATCTAAACTGCTGCTTTCCGATTTCACGCAGAACTTGCGAAAGACTGTTGGCCGACGGTTTTTTGAGCCAAAGGATGATACCATCGGAGATTATATGCGAGTTATAGGAATCGCACTCATTGAATCCCTGTTGAAATCTGTATAAGAGCCCAGCCAATCTTTCATAGGCTTCTTCATCTTCCAGCGCATCAGCAAAACCCAAGATATCCAACCAGATAAAAATCGTTTTCTCAATATCGGTGGGATCCTTGCCTTGGGGGTCAACAAAAGAACCAGCTTTTCTCACAACATGAATCCTATTTGCTTTTTCCTGATATTACATCTGAATTTTTATATTAAAACTCGATGCATCCTTACCTGGGTGATTGTAATTCATGAACTTATTCATGACAAACTATTTCGGTTTGATTGATTTAATTCCAAACTGGAAACGATTTATTCGTGACGGAGCGCTTCGATCGGGTTTAGATTGGCGGCTTCCCAGGCGGGCATGATTCCGAAAAGAATGCCTACGAAGACGGAAATTCCGAATGAGAGAATTACCGGTTGAATCGTAAACGCGACGGGTATTTCGGTAAAGCGCAGAATGCAAAAGCTTATCGCGAGGCCTCCGAAAATGCCGGCGAAACCTCCGATGAGACAGATGAAAACCGATTCGAAGAGAAATTGGAAGATGATATGCTTCTTTTTCGCGCCGAGCGCTCGGCGAATGCCGATTTCCGATCTTCGCTCCAGGACGTTCGCAAGCATGATGTTCATGATGCCGATTCCTCCGACGAGCAGGGAAATCGAAGCGATGCTTAGTAGTACAACGTTGAAAATTCTTTGCGTTGCCTGCTTTTGTTCGAGAAGTTCCAGAGGTGAAACGATTTTATAATCGGCTTTATCATTGTGGCTGATATTTAAAGAGCTTCGCGCCATGGCCGCGATTTGGTTGGTTTCCATCAAGTCGCGACATCGAATGACGATTTTATCGAGTTCCGAATATGTTTTTGGCGGGCTGATTTTTTCCAACGAGGTTGTTATCGGAATCAATATGGATTCATTGAATTCGCTGACGTCTATGGGAAGTCCCTTCTTGCCTTTATCACGGTCTAAGGCCAACGGTTTGCAATAGACGCCCAGGATACGGAACCATTTGTAATTAACGCTGACGAATTTCCCCACGGCCTTCTCGGGACCGCTGAAAAAGCGATCGGCGTAGTCGAGACTTATCAGGCAAACGGATGCGTTCATGGAATAATCAAGCGATTGAAAATCGCGCCCCGCAAGCAATTTCATATAGTTGACCCGGAGAAATCCTTGACTGACAGCGAAGACATTGAAGTCCGAGACCTGAATATCCAGATCGGTTGTTTTCATTCTGACCTTGTCGTAAAATCCGATGGATCGGTTCTCCATGGGAATCATGCTTTTCATTGCCTGAACATCGGTTTGCGAAAGTCCTCGCGAATCGTTGATGATCTGCGATACCTGCGCTTCGGGAAGCTTGTTGGGGAGAATATGAACGAGAGTCGCTCCCATGGCGTTGATGTTGTCGAGTATTTTCTTTTGAGCTCCTTCACCGATTGTCACCATGGCGATGACGGAGGCAACTCCGAAAATGATTCCCAGCAGAGTCAGCCCCGTTCTTACGAGATTTATCCTGAATTGCGTTAGGCTTCCTTTGATGAACGGTACTATCTTCATGGTTAAGCTTTATTTCAACACCTTATTTGATTTTGTATAAACATATAGGATAAAACAATGTTGTAATGGAACCGCACCGGCACGTTATTCGGAGTTTCATTCTCTACGACCTCCGCTGCTCCGCGGTGAGGGCTTTTTTGTATTCATCGCGCCGGTTTCACTTTTACGTTTCCCCCCGAAGAAGGTCGCACGAATCCTTGTATATCGGCTTTGACGAGAAAGCATTTATCCCAGGCGTTGGGAAGGCGAAAATTTCGTTCGACATCCCCGACAAGCTGAGGGTAAAACCCAAGTTCTACGATCTTGGCCGGCAAATCCTTCCCCTGCGTGGAATCGATTTTAACGAGGTCTCCGACTTTAACGCGAAAAATATCTTTCTCCGGGACGGAAAATATCAATTGACTGTTATCCGATTTTACGATCGATAGAAAGTGAGCACCGGAATATATTCGATCTCCGATCCGAACCTTGCGGTTCAGCGTTTCTTGAATCGGATAAAACAGAAATCCGTCTGTCGGAGATTTGATCGTGTAACGTTCTTTCGTGAGAAAATAGACGTCGAAATAATTATTCCAGATTTTTTCGTTTTTGTCACAGTAATTCTTTTGTGTGTCGTAGCTATCACGTGCCGCCTTAAGTTTATGCTTTAATGCTTTGGCTTCAAAACTTAAAAGATTGAAATCACACTCCAGAATTTTTTGTTTGATGCGCGACAACGAAGAAGTTTTTTTCAAGTCAAGTTGAGCCTTTTGGGCTCTGATTTCGCTTTTGGCGAGGTCTTCCGTAATCTTTTCAATCGCTCTTTGCAATTTGAGAAGAGAATCCCGATTCTTGGCTTTGAGCTGAAGCATGCGCATATCCAGCGTATCTTTAGCGTTCTCCATACGGAATTGGAAGGTTGCCACCACATCGCCGGCTTTTACCCGCTTTCCCTCGGGTTCGATGGAAGAAATTTGCGCTCTATTTCCCGTTGAACCATAGAACGGTAATTTGAGGGATTCTTGCGGGGCGCAAAGGGAAATGAAATCCTTGGGAACGATTTGCCCGTTATAGGTAGTTTCAGCACACCACATGGGTAGGCTGAGACCAAATATCAGCAGTGCCGTCGTAAAAAGCCGACGTATCGTCACGTTAATACTCCATCTCCGATCGTCAGACAGCGATCGGTGAGAGCCGCCACCTCTCGCGCGTGCGTGACGACGACGATCGTAATGCCGAGTTCCCGATTCAAGTTGCGGAATAAATCCATGATTTCGAGGCCGACCTTCGCGTCGAGATTTCCGGTAGGTTCATCGGCCAGAATAAGCTTCGGATTCTTTACCAAAGCCCTGGCGATCGCGACCCGCTGACGTTCACCTCCGCTCAATTGTGACGGTAAATGATCCAGCCGGTGGTCCAGCCGCACTTTTTGCAGCCAATTGCGCGCTCGTGCATCGGCGGCATTATCCCCGACGTTGAGAAATTCCAGGGGAAACTTGACGTTGTCGAGAACCGTGAGATATTTAATCAAATGGAATTGCTGAAAAATGAATCCGATTGAACGGGCACGCATATCGGACAGATGATTATCCGACATGGTATCTACGGGAACGCCTTCGAATCGATAGCTTCCCGAAGTCGGCGTGTCCAGGCATCCGATGATGTTCATCAAAGTGGATTTTCCGGAACCGGACGGACCCATGATGGAAATAAACTCGCCCTCTCTGATAAAAAAGGAAACTCCGCGCAAAACCTCGACATCGACCGAACCGAGTTTGTAATTTTTCCTGATGTTTTCGATGCTGATGAGGTTCATGAAGCGATGTCTATTCCAAACTCCTTGTACAATGTCCCTTCCAAAAGGAGTCGTTCGATGTAATATTTGTTCAACAGAATCTGAGTTTGAATCTCATCTATCGTCGAATTTTCCAACTCGCGTTGGAATCGAACAATGTCGGCTAATGTCGAAATGCCGTTGCGATATTTTTCCATTTCCGCGTCCAGCTTTTTTTGCGACAGTTCCCGCGCCTTGCCTTTTGCTTGAAAAACATTCTTTTGAAATTCGATATCCAGATATAATTTCCTTAGATCATACCCCATGCTTGTCTCGACGTCCTGAACGGCAACTTCGGATTTTCTCACTTCGAATTTGGATTTTTTGAATTCGGCGTCGCGGGACGATCGCGACAATGGAAATTCATATAGGAAACCGGCGTTGTATGTGTCGCGTTCGTAATTCTTGGGCCCTCGTTGGAAGTTGTATTCGACTTGAAAATCCAAGATCGGTAAAAGCTGATTTCGATAAAAGTCGGTATTCATTTGCGATTTACGCAGATAAAGGTTTTTGATTTTGAAATTCGGATTGCAGTTTCGCAGAATTTCCAGCGATTTGGAAAAATCGAGCGTCTCATTTTTTCGAATTTCAAGGGAATCGCTTGCACGGATGGAAATCTCATCGCCGGGGTCGAGATTCAGCAAGTTGCGGATCTCAAGCTCGGTATAGGAAATATCGCGTTTGGCGCTTTCCTTCTTTATTTCAAATTCGACTACGTTTTCTTCCACCAGATAAATTTCCTGCTCGGGAATTACTCCCATCTCTATGTCGTGTTTTGTATCTTCAAATTGCTTTTGCGCACGTTGATAAGCCTGTTCCTGAACGCGCAAATTTTCGAGGTCGAAATAAAGATCGTAGTAAAGGTCGGCAAGTTTCGCGATAAAGGAGTTCATTTCGGATCGAAACAACTCCAGGGCGATTTCGTAATCAAGTTTATTCAAATCTACGTCAATGCCTGTAACGCGACGTCCAAAGCCTCTGAGCAAAGGTCTGTTCAATACGACGGAATAAGTTCGCGAGTGATTGACATTGGAAACACCGTCGGTTTTACCTGCGACGTTGAGGTCCAATTTCGTTCCGTCGAGCGCGCGGCCCGAAATGGAACTTTGGTATTCGAATAAGTCCTGGACATTTCGTGCTTTATCGATCTGAAATTTTACTTCGGGAATGAATATTTTTTTCGCGATTTCAATGTCGAATTTTGTTTCGTCGTGTTCAAGCCGCTGATTCAGCAAATGCAAATTGCGCGAAACACCCAAGCGTATACATTCGGTAAGCGACAACGAAAGCGGCTCCGCGACAACCGATGAACAAAGCGCTATAAGACAGGTGACGAAGAATGAAATTCCAATTTTCATGAAACGAAGCTCAACTATTTTATTATTCTCCCGAAACCAAATTGAATGCAGGGTTGAATGCGGCATAAATAAATAAAATTGCAATGAATATATAAAATATCGTAGCGCCGGTATCGCCGAGCGTCTCGCGCATTGCCAAAGCCTTGCGGTGTTCCCAAAAAAATTTAGGTTTGTAGGTGCATCCGAATAAAGTAAAAGCCGCCAAAAAAGCGAATAAAATCCGTATCATACCATTTCCAAAAAGAAATGTCGTATACCGTAGGACGGATTAGGCGCTTGCCGCCGTAATCCGCCGAAAATAAACAGGTCGTTATTTAATGGAATCCGCATCATATGCTTTCCGTTTGATAATCAAATATTGCTGTCATTGCAAAGCGCCCGATGACGCGGCCAAATAAAGCCATTACTCCGTAAAATCAATTGAAATCGGCATCACTTGTTTTCGCCTCTATAAGAAATCGAAATTTTCTTTATTTAACGTCAATACTACCATAATAATCGGATGAGAAAGAAGTCAAAATCGGAAGATCCATGGCAATCGCATGAAAAATCGACAAATTCCATTCAGTTCATGGTGGATTACGCTTCGGCGGCGGCTTGCTAATCCCCCCTACAATCGCCTCTCGGTAATGATTTCAAAGGAGAAATTAAGCGGTAATAGTCTTTATTGATTGCCGAGAAAATTATCTCAGCCAATCGCCGATATTTTAATGGATTTTTGCTTTTGGATTTCCAGCTTTCGATCATTAATAAAGTACCCGAACCGATTGGGTAAAAAACGATCGGAACTTCATCTTCGTTAACAATCGAAAAAGCGCCGTGTTTGACCAAATTCGGAAAAATGTCTGAAGGCGAAGGGCGCGTGGTTTCCTGAAGTCCGAAAGAGAGCGCCATCGTTCTTGCAGGTCCGCTTTGCTGTTCGCTGCTGATGATGATTAGGGTTCCTCCAAGTTGAAGCCAATTTTGCAATTCCATGATTGTTTGCGCGTCGGGTTGAATGGTCGGTTCGGCAAGCAGAATGGAATCCGCTCCATTTCTTATCAGCGATGAAATCGAAGAGAAAGCCGTATAGACCAAGAGATTCGGATTTTGAAGCTGCACGAGAACCGGATCAAAAGAGTCGAGTGCGGTTATCACCTCTTGATTTCCGTAAGAAATGCCGATCGCCGGATTCAACGAAGTGTCCAATGCTAAATTACGCTGGTACATCGATTTGTCGTCGGCAAGATTCGGGAGGCAAATCGAATAAAGAAAACTACCACAGAATACCAGAGATGTTGCCGCGACGATCAATCCCGACATGAGAAAACATCTACGGGAAATCAATATCGAAAGCAATGTTGCGGATAATACGGCAAAGATGATATCTGAAAATACCCGTAGAAATGGAATACAGTTGGGAACAAGCGCGTTTTCGATTATATTGCGGGTGAATTCCCGCTTTCCGGGTGTTGTAAACATGGAGGCATTGAAATTCGTCGAATCTCCGTGAACGAATATTTTACCTTTTCCATATGGTACAAAAGCCGAAAGAGTGAAAGGTCCGTAAACGTGTCCGTTGTCGGGCGCCAGATTGCCGAAAAAATTGCGGTTCGTCGGAACCCATTTGTCGGAAAAAGCATCCGGCGAAGAGACTGCCAGCGGCAGCATTGATAAGCCTCCGCGGATCGATGCTCCGGTTGCCCACATATAACGACCGGGAGATGGGGAAAAGCATAGAGATGAATGAAGCGGTCCTCCGGTAATCAACCATCGCCCGGCATGGTCGCAAACTCCATCCGCGGTGATATGAATGTTTGCCGAAGCCAGAACGTCGTTTAGACAAGAGTTGATGAAAAAAACGTCGGTATGTTCGCCGATCGCCCAAATGGTTCCGCCGTTGTTCGTAAAATCAAGTAAAACCTTGATTTCTTCAGATGAGTAAGCTTTGGTGGGGCATTTTAAGATGATGACATCCGGATCGGCCTGCTTGATCAATTTAAGAGAGATATTTTCGCCGACAATATTATTCGATATGCTTGCCGACGATATCATTGACGATGTTGAGGAAAGCGCAATCGAAATCGAAGCCAGATTTTTAAGATAAGTGTACCATGCATTGTAATTGTTCTCAGCCAGCACGAAATCATCTTTTTTATCGCTGTCGATGAAAATCGGTTCCCAATCCGAGTGAATTTCATCGATCAAAATTTTCAACGGTTTTTGGTGAAACTTCTTTATGGAGATAGGTAACAGACAAATTACAATGAGGCACATAACCCAGCCGATAGCGGGTTTAAGGAAATGTCTTGTTGCGGTATCTGCGTCGCAAGGTGACGAGTGTATATCGGGACTGCAGGAATAATTTGAATTTGTAATATTCCTTCGCGGATTTATTAATGACTCCATTATGATAAATAAGAGAAAAGAAACGACGAGTCCGTATCCGTAGAAAAGATGCCAGGCGTTGATTACGAGATCGGGTTGTATCCATCCCAAGGCGGAAGCGAATATAAACCAACGCATCAACAAGAAAAGAAAGGTCGGAAGCAATATTTTCGCGGTTGCCGTTAAACCTTTCTTAAAACCTTCCGCTGCTATTGAAAGAAGAAAATAATTCAATAACAATACCAAGAAGGCGAACGCTGCGGTTTTAGACGGATCGGCGATTACGAGACTTCCTTGAACTCGAATCCCTTCCGCTGAAAAACCGAAACCTCCGACAAGAAGTTTTCCGATTGAACATGAAAAAAACTGAATTAACGTTGTCAAGCCGCTTGCGATGTGTACAAGAAGGAACCAAAATCGGTATGAAATACAGGAAGCCAAGACCAATGCAGCCAAGTTCATCGAAGATGCCGGTAAAATAGAAACCAGCAGTAAGATTCCTTCGATCAGCAATAGAGTGACGACATCCGACGGAAATCCGTGTATGATGGGATATGTCGACGCTTGTAAGAGGATCAACGTCAAAAGCGCCGCGGATATCGTCCACGGATGGCGTAGATACCCGAAATGCGCCCGGATGGCGCGGGTTTTCGGGTATATCGTCCACGGATGGCGTAGATACCCGAAATGCGCCCGGATGGCGCGGGTTTTCGGGTATATAAGTCGTAAATTCACGGGGAAATCCTTTTCGCGAGTCGGTGAAAAAAGTATTCGATGAACGCCTTTTTATCTTTGTCTTCGAGCACGCCGTGTATTTCCAACGCCTTGTTCGAAAAGAATATCTCGTCGCCTACGGCAATGATGCGACCTTTTCCCAATATTTTTGAGGAAACGACGGGACATCCGTCGGATCGCGTGAAAAGAGCTTCGCCTCCGTAAACTGGAACTGGCCAATCGCACCATAAAGGTTGCGACCACGAACCCAAAAGCTCGTGCGGGGTGGGGGAGAGTGAAAATGGGCCTTCTTTTGCCTTATCGGGAAGACCGTAAGGATTTTCGTCGAAAATAAATTGGCGTTGATGAGAAGTTTCCAATTGGAAACCGAAATATTCAAGGTTGTATCGCGATCCGGCGAAGTTGTGACTTCCGAGAATAAGCAGACCGGCTCCGTCTGTAACCTGATTTTTTATGATCGTCGACAAATCATCGGGTATTTGGGAATCGGACGGCGGCAAAATCCAAAGATCGTGCTTGACGATGGAATCCGTTCCGGGGCGGAAGCGCGACGGCAAGTATCCGGCGCGGCCCAAACCATCGGCGAGGACGTCCAAATTAAATGAAAATGACTCGGACATTTGAGCCGTCATATGATATGTCGAGTCGGGTAATTCCAAAATACATGCCGTGGGTTGCATCAACATCGGTTGCTCGTTGCGCGCCGAAACTTCTGAAATATGGCTTATCAAAAGAGCTCCTGCGATTATTCCCAAGGGAAATAAAGGTTTGCCGTTTACGCGCATCATCTTGTACAAACACATAAAGCACAGCATGGTACCGAAGATTAAATAGGGCAAACTTCTTCGTGGAACGCCGTTTTTTAAAAGCGAGATCGTTGCGTTCATGAAGCGGATATTTTGCCGCACTTGGCCGTTTTGAAACCATGAACTGTCCGTAAAGACCGTCCATCGACCCTCGCCGAATTTTCCCCAAGAACCTATCCATGTCGGGCCGGTAGTGGAAATCGATTTCTCGGGCGACGACATTTGCCGATTCATCGGAGAGGCCGGCGTTCCGGCTGATGGTTTGGCGGATGCATCGATCCAGGCTAGAGGGTGAGGACCGGTTTCATTCATGAATGAAGGAATCCAAAAAGCCGGTTTTACGAGCGAACCTCCGGTGCCGGGAAAGCCGTCGGTCGAGAGTGCCCGACTGAATCCGGCTGCGAGACCTTTGCATCCCGGCCAGGAAATCGTATCGAAAGCGGGAGTGATTCCGAATTGCGTTAGAACAGGTGAAAGCCTGGATGAAGCCCCGTCCATGTCGGTGTGATCCAGAATCGCAAGGAAACCGCCGCCTTGAGCCACGTGAGATACGATCGCTTGCTTGTCTTCGTCGGCATATCGGCGTGCAGGCAATACGGATATCAAGATGGAGCCGGATGGAATATTTCCGGCGAGAGAGTTTTCGAGGAATGAGACCGAAAAACCGCAATCGGTAAGAATTGCTGCCATTTCTTGATGCCCGTTTGGCATGGGAGTTTTACCCAGCGCGGATTCCGATGAAAAATGGGCTTCATCGAAAACGATTTTCGGTAAGTCTTGCCGTGAAACAGGCGTCGCCGAACTCAACAGCGAGGAAATGAATGCTCCCAAGGCTAATCCCGAGAAAACCTGCAAAAGATAACGAGGAGTCGTTCGAAGCGGATTTCGACGACGAATCACGTAATACGCGCACATAATTGATGCGATGCTGATACCGGTCAAAAGCGTGGCCGGTAAGGGTTCTCCGATTATCTTCCAGGAAAAAGCCGGAATTGCCGACCAAAATACACACCATATCCACGGCGAAATCGACGGTGCAATTGCTTCGATTATTGAGATGAAGATTAGATATTTTAGAGTTTCACCGACGGGATATGAGCAGCCGAGAAGAAATGAAATCCCGCCCCAAACCGCGAAAGCTAAAGCGAAAGAGGCCGAGGATGTTTTGATTAAAATCGTAAAAAAAAGAGTTGCAAAGACAATTTCCTCGAAATTTCCCGGAATATTCCAGGATGGAAAAACCGATAGATCGACCAGTGGTCTTTGCATAAGCAATATGGCGGTCAATAGGAAAAACCAGACCGGACAGTCGTATTCAGTCGCTGATATACCCGAAAACCCGCGCCATCCGGGCGCATTTCGGGTATCTACGCCGTCCGTGGACGATATACCCGAAAACCCGCGCCATCCGGGCGCATTTCGGGTATCTACGCCGTCCATGGACGATATACCTTCCGGCGACGGTTCTTGTGCGGGAGTTTCCATGCTGGGAATAGTATCCATTTATTACTTGTTTTTCAATACGAAAAAAAATCCCGGGAGCCGTTGAACGATTCCCGGGGAAAATTAAATCGCGGTTTTAAAATTCAATTTCGCCGACGGTGAATGTTTCCTTTTTTTCAGTCAGGCGAAGCGTCATGGATTTTCTTTTTTCGTTGGGTCGGCCGTAATTGGAGAAAACATCGACTTGCAACGTTACAGCGCCTGAAAGACTTTGGGCGGTGGTTCCAAAAAAGTTGGTTTGGATATTGTACATGCCTGTCATCGCTTTCTTCAAAGAATATTCTTCCGGGCCGTAACCTCGCGTGAAATCGCGCGAAACCAAACCGCCGACGGCGGTGAGGGCGTGTCCGTAGTATGCTTTTTCACCGGATGGTTCGTTGACCCATAAATCCATGTCGGTCATATCAGCATCCCAAGTCATGACGATTCTGAGATCCATTTCGAGATTTTTTATCAATCTCGGGTCAACCGAAAATTTATCGATACCGGCGGCTTTGGCTTTTGCAATGAGATTGTTCAGTTCAACAAGCGCGATGACTTCGATTTCGGGAAATCTGTCGTCCCATTTTTTTGTGACTACTTCGTACAGCAGCTTAACGGCGCGTTCGTATTTTCCCTCGCGACTGAGAATCAGCGCCAGATCTCGGTAGGATTGCGGTTCTTCGGAGCGCAGCTTCAACACTTCCTCAAAAATCAACTCGCTTGTTTCCAGCATTTCAAGTTGAGCCAGGCGATGCGCCACGATTCGAAGCAACGCCGCGTTTTCGAGTTCGAGTTCGGTGACGTTCGAGAGAATGCGAATTCCCAGTTCTTTCTGTTTTTGGCCGATGAAATAGTCGGAGCAGTCGAAGAAAAACGCGGGAGAATTTCCGTATTCCTTGCGTTCCTTAAGATATATGTCGTAGGCTTCTTCGGAGCTTGCAGCCTTCAATTTTTTCAGATACGGAGTTTGAGGGTTCCAAGCTTTCATCGCAACGCCCGGTTCGGTTGATTTCGCTGCCGAATTTTCTTGTACTTTGCTGTTGGTTTTGGTATCATCGGATCTTTCCGATCGCGCTGCGCCCATCGACGGTGCCGGTCGAGAGACTGAACCCATCGGCGGCGGTGGCCGTTGCCCCGTCACGGATTTCGTAGCCGAAGGCATTGGCGCCGTCATGGTTGCTTTTTTTTCCACCTCGGGTCTGAACGGATCACGCGTATTAAAACTGTTTTCAGGGCTGGGTTCGGGAATCGCCGCACCGTCCGCTGATGACAAACTGAAATCTTCGCTTGAACTCTCTCCGGAATTGGAATCTCCGGGTACAGCGCCGGTCGTTTCGTCGTTGCTTTCGCTACGACCGCCTTTATATCGCATGTTGACGGTGGAAAATTCGGTATTCCACCACGCCACGCGGTTGTTCCACATCGGTAAAATCGCGGTTATTCTCTGATCGACTTCTTCCTTTTTAATTTCCGCTTTTCGCTCGATCGCGTCGAAGTAATTTTTTCTCATCTCGGGCAGCGTGACCGGAGGCGGGATCTCGTGATCAAGATACTGATTGAAATTTTCCAGGACGATTAAAGACGTGCCGGGAGTCACGATTCCATATCTTTTTCCGACGGAAGTAATTTCCTTTTCATTCTTATCCATGAATATTGATAAATCGGCGATCTTCTTCTGAGCCCAGAAGCGGCGCAGAAGATCGCCGGAAGCTGCCGGTGCTGAAGATAGCTTGTAATCCACTTTTTTCAATACTTTCCCGTTGGCGCCGTAATTAATTGTAATAGTAGCGCTTTCGGCTTGGAGCTTTCCGGCTAATGTGAACCGGTTGTAAACCGCTTGTGAAATCCGCGGATATACTTCGCTGATTTGGTTGGAATCGAAATCAGCCGAGATGAATGAATAAACCGGTTTTCCGATAGCCGCGATCGCTGCCGCCGGTTCCATGCGATTCAGATTGAAATACTCTCCCCCTGTTTGCAATGCCAAATATTTTAAAAACGAATGATTGGTTTGGGAATCCGCGCTGAAAATATAAAGCGGAGCCTTGAATGCCGATGGTTCTTCCTTTCCGAAGTTGGAAATCCCGTCGGAGAAAAGGAAATAAAAATCGGGCGTATCGGCGATATTCGTGGGTGAGATGCAAGCCATCTGCGTTCCACCGTCATAGTCGACATCCTTAATTTTCTTTTCCAGGGCTGTAATATCTCCGTTGCTGACGAACAAGATTATCGGCTTATCCGCGGCATCTCTAAAAGCTTTGAAAAGAACTTGGATTTCCGTGTTCCGGAAAGATGAAAAATAGCCTTTCAAGATCGCAATTTCTTTGTCATGATCGGTCTTTGCGCGTGATGCCGAAGCATCCCAAAGAATTTCAACGATTTTTGGAATACGGGCTTCGGAAGTCTTAAGTTCGGCGGGAATTTCCGTGATCATGTCGTTGATGCAAAAGTGAACTTCACCTTCGTCGCTCTTTTCAACCAAAACAGCTTGTCGGGGAGCGTCAGGAATCGCGATACGAAGATCATCGGTCAGGACGGCGTCTTTGATCGAAGTTTCAGCCATGAATCCTTGGTTCCATTTTGAAAAAGAGAAATTCGTCAAAATTCCCTTCTTAACCATCGGTTCCGACTCCGACTTGATGACTTCGATTCTTAATGAGAAGAGATCGATCTTATCCTTGAACTTCAACGGTAGATGATAAAAAGTTTCATTCTCCGCCGTTACCAGATCCGATACATATTTTACCGTTATCGTACGAGAACCGTTTGCCGGAATCGGAAAAACGCGGGTTTTAAAATTATTCCCTTTTACCCACTCAACCAGTCCCGGATCTACGCCTTTTCTTATTTCTTGTTCGAAGACTTCTCTTCCTTTTTTCTTGTCAACCACGACGCCGTCAACCATCGTTCCGTTTATATCCAGCGCGTATCCGCTGACGGTGGCACCCTCCGGTAACGGAAAGGTAAGATCGCCGGCCAATTGTCGGGCATTTTGATTGTGAAAGGTCATGGTTGTTTTTGTTTCCGCCAGTAATCCGACAATCCGGACGAGCGTTTCAACTTTTGTCAGAGACAACGGTTTCGATTCTCCGCCCATGCCTACGACAAGAGTCGGCGGTGTGTCTTGAGCAGTTGCAAACGCCGTTATGAAGCATAAAAAGATCATAATGATTAGGGTTCTTCGCATATGCATCTCCTTACAGGCTCTTATGGCCGGAAATTCCAGAAATTCGTTACACTTATTTGCTGACAAGGCCTTAAACCACAAATGAAAAAAAAATACCGGTTTATTATATCAAACGCAGGAATTGCCCAGCGGATTTTTTAAATGTAAAGTACAACAATCGCATCAAATTGATAAAATCATCGCGAAGAATCGATTGTTGAATAGATTGCAACTTATACTATTACCAAAAAGAAATGTCGTGTTCCGTAGGGCGGATTAGGTGCTTTCCACCGTAATCCGCCGAAAAAAATACGTCATTATTTAACGGAATTGGTATTATGATTCTCTCCAATCTTCTTCATCAAGAATTACAATTCTTAAGGAAACTTAACGTTATAATAGTTGAAGCGGGCTTCTGCTCCAGGTATATTTCGACGAGTTTTGTCCGGAGGAAAAGTATGAGAGCGTTTCGCCTGGCCGTTTTCTTTTCGTTGATCGGATTGGCGGTTGTCGGGTTCGCGGGGTGTCGCCTGATCGGTCTCGTGGATTCGGAAGCCGAAAAATGGGTTTCCTCCTCGGTCGACGGATCGGCAAACGTAGCGGTGAAGGTTGTCATC
>Ga0209749_1000902_pt1 | contig 32367 bp, 29 predicted proteins | sample EPASupsiteSAE347_FD_187267 | JGI IMG/M metagenome (GOLD analysis project Ga0209749, IMG submission 187267) | Bioremediated contaminated groundwater from EPA Superfund site, New Mexico - Sample SAE3-47 (SPAdes) (version 2) | ecosystem: Environmental > Aquatic > Deep subsurface > Groundwater >...
GAAGCATGACATGCCTCAGGATCGAAAACCAGCGCCCGCCACGTCGGTCGCTTCTTGACAAGCCTTCTCATGGAAGGCCGCGTGCCCTCACGCGGCGTTCATATGGTAGAATGACACAGCCCTGAAACCTCGGATTAAGCGGGATACGATACCCAGATAGGACTTGACCACGCCATGTGCCCGTCTTCCTGCCGCACGCGGACATAAAAGCAGTTTTCCTTGCCGCGCATCATGGCTTCGCAGCCGCTTTGGCGCAGCACATTGACGCCGTTCTTTTCCCATTTGGCGATCGCGATTTGAGTGCCGTCCTCGATTGCCATCATTTGGGCGACCAGTCCGTTGAAGATCAGATCGATTCGATTCAGTTCCCCCGTTCCCGCCACTTTAAGCGAGAGCGAGGGAAGCTTGTCCCTCCATAGGCGCTGCCGGAACGACCTCGGCGCATCCCGCCGATGCGATATTCATAGGCAACACTCGTTCTTCCAATTCCGATGCTTGATTTTGCCCTGCATTTAACCCGGCATATATCATGAGCGGATTACCGCTTGTGAAACATACGGGCTAATGATCGCCTACCGCGGCAATGATTTTGATGTTTTCCACTTTCTGCGTTCGATCCAGGTTCTCCACCGTTGACTTAATGAACATCACTTTGGGTTTCATCTCAAAAGTCCGCCGCGCGATTTTTCCCCGCCGCAACGGTATATCGAAGGCATACAAATCCATGGTATCGTAATTTAGGCCGTCATAACTCCCATAGATATGAACCCGCGCCCCTTTGCCGGCCTTGGCATTAAACCCGCATTCGACCGTCAAGGCCACGCCGGCAATATGCGCCAGGCGCACGGGAGGGCAATCATCCAAGGCGCTGCTTTTTCCGCCGGCAATGTATTTTTTATCCAATATCGGCATGGAAAATCGGAAATTATCCTCCGTGGCCATGATTTACACCCCGATGTCTTCCCGGTCAAAATCAACATCCTTGAACCGCAGGGTGTGGTAGAGATAAATCAAAGGCGGCTCGAATAACGCATGAACTTCGGCAAAGGCGTTTGCCGGGGGACAGCGTTCCGTCAGGGCAATGGGATTGCCCGGGTATTTTGTGAAATTACAACCGTCGCGGCTATGCGCATATCCGATCCTTTCCAGCTTTTTCCATTTTGTCCCGGCATAAAACATATGGAACATGCCGTCGTGATAGACAACCTTGCTTTCGGAATATCCGCCGTCATCCCAGGAACCCCAATTGTCCGGCGCGAGCACCGGGTTGTTTTTGTATTTCCGCCAGGGCCCCTCCGGCCGGTCGGCCACAGCCAGACAAATGGGGCCTTGGTCGGGCGAACAGCCGCCGACCGGATGCTCGGCATACATAAGATATTTGTCGTTGACTTTAAGCACGCTGCCGACGTATCCAAAATCCTTCAAAACCGGATTTTTCTTATATTTCGTCCATGGCCCCAGGGGGTTTGAGGCGGTCGCCAACCCGATATTCCACTTCTTACCTTTGTCGGACCAGGCGGAATACCACATATTATAAGTATTTTCCTTTTCCTTGACGATATGCGGACAGGCCACGTGCATATTTTCCCATGAGTCATCGGCGCCCAAATCAACGATGGGGTTCCGGCCATATTTAACCCAGGGTCCAAGGGGTGTCGGCGCCGTGGCTACACCGATCCGGTAAGACAATCCGGGATTTCTGGCCGGCCAAAGTCGCCTGTTTTTCGCGGAACCGTGGTAATACAGATAGTAGGTGTATTGATCCTTAAAAACATCGCCGCATTCGATGAGATGTTCGTCCCAGGCGTCTTTTTCCCCGGGAGACAAAATGGGATTCGGCCCGGGTATTTGAATAAATTTCCGGTAGAAGCTTTCCGAACCAGGCGTCTTTTTATTCATTTATTCCTTGAGCATCCGCGGACCAGTCCCATGCCGGAGGCGCGGGACCGTTCGTAGGCTTTCCGGAAGGCCGTGCCGCAACTGGTCCAGGCCTCCCCGCTTTCAACCAAACCGCAGATTTCCCTGGCGGAACGAATGCTCCGGAACAGGCGTTGATAAAGGACCCTGGCAGGCAGGGTGTCGCCGTAGTCCAGGCCCAGCCGCCGGAGCACGTCCAGGTCCTTTTTCTGGTCCCGCAATCCCATGCCGTGGCCGCCGGTGCAAAGGCCCGTGGCGGAATCGTAAGCGCTGCAGGGCGGGCAGATCATGCAACACCCGCGCACCAGCGTGACGGGGATATCCGGGTTTTTGCGCATGACGTCAAGCGCCTCAAACAAGTTATCCTCGGCAATGGGCTCAAACGCCTGGCGGCTGTAAAAACAGGCCATGCACATGAGATGATGGGGGCGGATATAGAGCCGTTTGGAGCGATAGATGGCGGCGGCGGAATGTCGCTTGGCCGCCGCCTTTGCCCGCGCCGGTCGCGCGGGAACCAGCGCGGCAAAAGCTTTGCCATGCCCCCGTTCGAACGCGCCGCTTCCGGCCAACAGGCAACCGCGCCAAGCCGGCGATGCCCGGCGGCCCGCATCGCCGCAAATGTCCCGGACGGTTTTCACCGTTTGCAACAGGCGCTCGATGAGATCGCGCGCCGGCCGCGTATCGCCGGGCGACATGCCCATTTTCTGCAGAATGTCCAAGTCCCGTTTTTCGTTGAACAAGCGGCCGCCGGCCGAATCCAGGGTATGGCCCGGGTTTTGGTAGCGATAGAGGCCATCCACGTTGCAGACCAGGCGCACGGGAATATTTGGATTCCGCTGGATGAGTTTCTGGAGCCGATCCAACCGTTTGCCGGATGCCCCCGGCCTCACCCGGGCGCCCAAGCGGCAGACCAGGCACAGTAATTGATAGGGGCGCGCGGATATAATTTTTTGGGGGCCGGAACCCCGGACATGACGCGACGTAGGATTTTCCTCCTTAAGAACCGAATTTGAGACTTCTGCAAAATAGCCGGAAAAGATGATTTCTGATTGTAGCCGGGGTCGTTGACCCCGGAAGTTCCGACGTCAGCGACGTCGGCTACAGAAATCCCGATAATTTTGCAGAACTCTAACCGAATTTACCTGACTGAAATAATTGTTCCATGAAAGACAAACTCATAAGCGCCCATGTCCACCTGGCGATAATAACGGTCCACCCGGTTGCGACCATCCAGGTCGAGCGTGTTATCCATCCAGCTCTGATTCGCGCCGGCATTGATGCACGGCGAGCCGTTCGACAAACGATAATTGCCGCCGGCGATACTCACCAGCCTCGGGTCCCGGGTTATGCTGTTTGTGGCCATCGAATTCGTCGGATAGCTGTTGGTGACATAAGGCGCAAAGCAACAGTTCGTAAACGTAACGTAAACGGGCGGTTTTAAATAAATGTTGGTGGTCGTCTCCCCATACGTCGTATTACCCCAGATAATGCAGTTTTCGACCATAGAAGTTTTGTTCAGGTTTCCGGCAGCGCCTTCGTTCCGGCTACCCAGGCCGCCGCCATATTTCGCCAGATTACTGACTATCGTGCAATTACTGACCTTGCAGTGTTCGCCGTCAATGAAAAGTCCACCACCATAAGGAGCAACCCCAGTGTTCGGGATCACGTTGCGGACCAGGAGACAATTCCGGATAGTCGGCCCGCTTTGGCCGTTATTATATAAAACGACTCCGCCGCCAGGCTGTCCGGCGGTGTTGCTATTCGCTTCGATCGTACAATTGGATATTATGCCGCCATAAGTCAAATAGCAGCCCCCGCCGGCATTGGTGCTCGCATTAGACGCGATATAACAATCGCTGATCCTCGCGGAATAGTTAGCCGACGGCATGTAAGTATACAATCCCCCGCCTAATTGTTTCGTGGTATTGCCGATAATACGACACCCGGAAATGTTCCAGGACCCGTACTTAATGCCAATTCCCCCGCCGTAATTCGAGGACAGGTTGCCGACGAGTTGGCAGTTTAGCACAGCGCCCGTGTAGGCAACGGAACCACCCACCGCGATCCCTCCACCGCCATCACAATCGTCCTGAAATATCTTGTACGCCGAATTACCCGTGATCAGGCAGTTGCTGACTGTTCCCGTCTGCAAAAAAATGCCGCCGCCCACGTTCGTGCCAGAATTGCCGTTCGTGATCGTCATGTCCGCCAGCAGGGCATTGTAATGGTTAATGAAGAAACAGCGGTTGGTCGTGGTGGGATAATTGCCGTTGACGGTCACATCGGCCGAATTCCCGGTCTTGCCCCGGATCGTCAGGCTGGCCGTCACCGTGATCTGGGTGGTCACCACGTACACGCCGTTCGACACCAGAATCGTGTCATTATTGCCGGCTTTCGACACGGCATTGCTGATGGTCAGCACCGCGTTCGTCCAGTCCCCGCTGCCGGTCCGGCTATCCAAGCCGCTCGGGGCCACATAATACGTGGTGGCGGACAATGTGCCGGCCAGGGCCAATCCGAATATCAACGCCGCCATCCCGCATCGGATCAATCGAGCACGCATGGAATACCCTCCTGTATTAAATACCTGTGTTGCTTAATCTCTTCTTTAGATAAGGCCCGGTTATATATGGCCACTTCGTCAACCTCTACTTTTACCGAACCCACCCCGAAATGTCCATATCCGACGCATAATACTCCCAAGGCGGGGTCCACGGCAACATAATCGCCCATGGATTTTTTCTCGACGGCGGGCTTGCCGTCAATGTAAATTATTATCTTTTCCCCGTCCCAGGTAACCGCCACATGGTGCCAGACATTATCGGATACGGACGCGCTGGACACGGAATAGGCGCCCGCTTTCTGGCCGACTTGCGATTCGATTTTCCCGTTCGAAGAAGCATAGGATGTGATTATTCGCCATCCGGCATAAAAGCCCTCCACCCCGATCAGGGTCCCGCTCATACCAGCGCCAATTTTTCCGGCGCCTTTCTTCTTTATCCACAGCTCGCAGGTAAAACGGTTGTTTTCGATGTTATAGCCTTTGGCCTGTATGGCGCCATCGTCAAAAAACAACGCCCTTTTTTCGGGCCATCTGCCTTCCACCCACAAGCCGCCCCGATTATCGGCATCATACATCGAGGCGTTACCCGCTCCGGCCCTGTTCTCGATCTGGTTGCCTTCGCCTTCCTCCAAGGTGTAGTAAATGACCAATGACGGATCCTTTTGGACGGTCTCCTTGTATTTTAGCCAGTTTTTATAGGGGATGCCTTCCACGCCGGCGCATATGGCCTGCCACGGAAAGCAGATCAACGCCGCTATTGCCAATACCCCCTTGACGTTTTTTATCCAAACCACAATTTCATTTCCCTTGTCCACTCATTCTTTTTCCACATCGAGATACAACATGAACCGGCCCCATTTGCCGGTGTCTTGCCAGTTATCCCCGGTCCCCATCCATGTCAGTTGGGATTTCCGCTTGCGCCCAAAGTCATCGCCTTCGTCCGTATCGTTCACCGCCACATCAAGGCCGAACCTTACGCCGGGCTCGATCTCGAAAAAGCTTCGCTTATTCGGTTTGATTAATCCTTCCATAAGATACCCCTGCCCCGTTTTCCGGCCGACAAAATGAGCGTCCATGGTCGGTTCTTCTGTCTTATAATGAACCCTGCAGGCGGAAGGTTTCCCGGTCAGAGCCGGAATAATCCGGAGATGCTCGGCCCCGGCGCTCGGCTTGGTTGGGTTCTCTTTTTGCATCGCTTCGGTCCGGCCGTCGAAGAAAAGTTCCACGCAATCCCACTTATACGCATCGGCCTCCTTGCCCGGCGGCGCGGCATAAAGCTTATCGTCAACCACTTCAACCAGAAGATAAACGGCGTCTTCCATAAGCCAGGCTATCTTTACGGTAAACGCAAGGTCTTCCGGTCCCTGCCAGTGCAGCGACCTTTCGGGAAACATGGGGTCCGGCCTGCCAAAGACCACTCGGTTCAGGCCGGCGACTTTAACTCCGGGTATGCCTTTCCAGTCGTCAACATGACCATCAACCTTGATCGGGTTGGGCGCCAGGCAAACTTTTTTCGTCTGCCCGGCATAGAAAAACGGAACGCTTTCCTGAGCTATCGTTTCCTTGCCCCGCAACAACTGAAACATCCCCTTGTAATTGGCCCGGTTGACATCGTCAGCCGCCAAACAGGTTAAATCAACATTTTGGGAACTCCGGGGCTGAATGGAAATATCTTTTTGCATTTCGATCTTAAAGCCTTCCGGAAAAACGGCATTGAGCGTCCCTTCGAATACCGAATTGAACGGGTTGGTCACTTTAACGCTTCCCCGGGAACGGCTTTCTTGCAACTGTCCGTCACGGCCAAAATCAACGTGCAGGATTTCCACGCCGGCCAAATCGGACGGGACATCAAACACATAAACCTGTTCCAGCCCGGTCTTAATGCTCAACAGCCCATCCTTAGCCTCAAAGGTCAAAGGGTTCCCCAGGTAATCCATGCCTTTAAAAGTCTTATCCTTGCCCGTAACCGGGAAATACAAGGTGGTCGGATACTCGGCAAAAAGCACGGCGGTATTTTCCCCCGCCTTGTTCCCGACCAGCACCCCGGCGACGTCCTCGCTGCTGCCCGTGTTGATTCTTGTCACGGTTTTCCTGTCCGATGCCACCTTGGCCATGGCCGCAAAAGCCACGCCCTTTTCCGTGAGCACATACCGTTGACTTAGATCGGGAGTTAATACTTCCGATACACCATGCCCGCAATGCAGAATAACCTTGTCGCAGCCGGCCGCCATGCCAAGGAGATAGGCCCATACCTCATAGCAGGCCGCGCGATGTTCGGTCACAAGCACCGTACATTCGACTTTGGTATCCATGATCGTGCCATATTTCTTCAGGAATTGGCCCTCGGTCATGGGCCGGCCATTGACGCGTTCGGGCATGAGAAAACCTGTTTCCGTGTCCCATACCGGTATTTCCCGGCCCAGGTATTTTTTAAGAAGCGCCCTTACCCGTTCGATCATCCGGACGTTACGCGCGTGCTGGATGGGGTTGTTGTAGTTATAATTATGGACAGAACAAACATCCATATAGGGGCCGCCGCCGGCTTGAAGCACCTTTTCGACCCAGTCAACCGCTCCGCCCGGAAAACCGTCGCAGCCGATCACTTTGCCGGCGGGGTCTTCTTCATGCACAATCCGGCAGGCGATCTTCAGCATTTCGACATAAGCGGCCGGATTTTCAGTAAAGACGCTGGTATTCGGCTCGTTGAGTATTTCCCAATGGTGAATCCGGTCTTTGTAGCGCCGCACCAGGGCCCTGACAAATCGTTCCCAATCGCCCATGTCTTTGGGCGGCGCCACCGTCCGGTACCAGCTGACTAACCGGTGCGAACTTTTCAACGTGGCGCCTTTTGGCAAGCCGCCGGCGGCCACAAGCCGCTTGAACATATCTTCAGCGCTTATTGACGTTGCCCATAAGGGCACCTCATTAATGGTAAAGAACGGCTCAAATCCGCCTTTCAGTATTTCATTCACAAACCGGTCCGCATTATCCCAGTAGAACAAACCCCGTGCCTGTTCGATATGATCCCATTTGGTGTCTTCGCATATTATCCTGTTCCATTTTTGGCCCACATATCGGCCTTCAAATTCTGCGACAGTGTCCCTGCTGCCACAATGTCCGCCCAGCGGGCTGTCCGGCGAGATAGCGGCCAGCGGCGGAAGGTTGACAATCATCGCAAACGGAAGTTCTTCTTTTTTTATTTCCTTTCCTTCCGCATCCCGCAAGCTTACTTCCAGCCAGTAGCACCCGCAGCGTTCCGGAGAAACATCATAAGTCTCCGTTAAATCCGCTCCCGGGGTTGCGCGCACCCCCTTTTCCTCTGAGAGGATCTGCTTGTTATCCCCATCCAAAAGACGATAGACGGCTTTGCCTTCGCCTTTCAGCCCGGCGCCAGCGGGAATCTTTATCGTGACCGGAATTTTCGCGCCAACGCCAAAATAGCGCGCCCGCGCCGGCCGCGGCATGGTTATGGTTATGTTCCGGTCAACCACCGCATATCTTTTTATCTTGTACGCGTCTTTCCCGTCGAATGGGCAATACAAAACCAAGGCCGCATGCCCGGAAAAATCCTCTTTCCGGAACACGCTTGCGATTTCCGGATCCGAAAGCGTCTTCTTGAAAACCATGAGCTCGTCCATCTGCCCTTTGAAATCGCAAACGCCGTTCTGGTTGGCCCCGATATAGAAACGCCCGGCCAAGCCCAATGCCGGATCCGCAGTTTTAGGTTGGCTGTTTATCTTCTGCCCGTTCATGTAAAAATTCACATTGCTTTTATCCCAAGCCATTGCCAGATGGGTCCATTCCTGCATGTTTGTGGACGAGCTATAGGTGTACGTCATGCCTTTACCGTCCTTGTCCGCCAGCGCGCCATAGAGCGAGCATTTCTCCTCATCATGCGAGGCGTCCGGACCCGACCAGGGGGCGGGATATTCGCTCATGCACAGATAACTCTTCGCGCCGGGGACGGCGCACCCGAATATCCCGGCGGCGTAGTCAAAGCGATCGGGATGCCTGACCCAGAGGGAAACCGTCCCCTCTTCATTATAAATGAAAGGATCTGGCGCGTTGGGAACAAAATAGTTTTTTTCGCCGAATTTCAGGCGTTTGGAAATATCCACGGCTTGGCCCTTGACCCCGGTAACGAATTTCCGGAAGTACGGCCCGGTTGAAAATTCCTCCGTTTTTAAATCCGAGGCATAAAGCGGCCCGGCCAATAACGCCAAAGTGAAAAGGGGCCTGATTGATATTTTCATGCCGTTCCCGCGCCGTTTCCTCGATTTAGGCCTTGAATTGGCGGATTTTTTCTATTGATGTTTACGTGAACAATTTGACCATAATCGAACTTGTTAGTCAATATTTTTCTGCGGATTTTTATAATGCCTCAGAAGCTATGAAAAAATGCGTAGCCCCGTTCTACGAACGGCTCTTTGCGACGAATTGCTCGGAAATTCAGGCGCTCATAGAGCGCGGCTACACCTTGTTCTAATTATTTCACAGCTTCTCAGTTACACAGGTAAGTTGTGAACTTTCCAGCCTGAGGCGGATCTGCCTCCGGCGGACAAAGTTTGGACTGGATTCCCGCTTGCGCGGGAATGACCCTGCTTCGCCCAGAGGGCTATGCAGGGCAAGCAGAAAGGAGCGCGTATATGTCATTCCCGACCCGATCGGGAATCCAGAAGAGTTGCCGCCTTTAACCTAATTCACGCCATCGCATTCAGGGGTTGGGGTTCATCTCCGACACCGCGTTGGTTGAAGATTGCGTCGTGTTCTTAAGGTCGCTCCGAACGGGCTGCATGGCCGCCGCAAGATCGCGCTCGAAATCGGTCAATACGTTTTGCAGGGCTTTGTTCCAACCTTCAACCAGCGTGGCCGGCGCGGTATTAGACAATGCCACGAATTGAGCATAAGGCTTTTGGAAGACGATGGCGGGCGGATCGGCCTTTTGGTCAATCAGCGTCAGGGAAATACCCAGGGCCGCCTTCGGCGCGCCCGGGTTGCGGAAATCGCCCTCCATCAGCACGACCGTTCCCTCGAGCAAATGCGTGGCACGGATCCGGCTGGACGCCGCAATAACCCGTTCGAACGATCCGCACCGGGTCAACCATTTGCCCGTTTCTTCCGCCAGCAAGGCGCCGGGCGACGCCAGAAACAGGTTGTAATAGTCGGTTTGGTAACGGACATCGCTCAGGCGATAAATAAACTCCCGCCCATGATAGCGGGGCATCTCCTGAAAAGCGCGCACCTTGAGCACGGCGCCCGGCATTGTAACGCGTGCGGGCGCCGGCGCCGTTTCAACATTCAGCGCGTACAACTGGCGGGGCAGAGAATCCCGGGTCAAGTTAATGCAGCCGGCCAGCCCGATCAGGACCAGGCCGACGGTCATGATCGTCGCCGTCGGCGCGCGCCATTCCGTTGTTCGCCAAGGCGAACCATGCCGGCCTTTCCGGCCCGGCGAAACGACCGTCATTTTCAGAATGTTCATCATATTCATCGCTCAATCTCCACGCGTGGCGGCGGTTTACCGAATAAAATTCCGGACGGATATTGCTGGGCATTCCGAACCAGTTCCCGAATCTCAGAGGAAGTCACCTGAATGTTTTCCATGGTTTCATCCCACTGCTGCTGGCCGCTTTCCAGCATGCCCCCGGCTTGCTGGAGCATCTGGTTGATCTGCTCGCTCATGACAACCAGGTTGCTGGACGACTGGCGCGCATTCTGGAACAACGGCGGCAGATCCGACTGCGTAATGTGCTGGAGGTCCTGGTCCAGGCGCGTCACCAGATCAGCCGTTTCCTTTGCCGCTTGCTGCACCGAAACCAGGGTTGGCTTCAGGTTCTCCTGCATCAAGCCGTTCATGTTCATCACGAATACATTTATGTTGCTGGCCAGCAGATCGACGCGCGCCTTGTCAACCTGGCGTAAAATGCTGTCGGCCGAATCGCTGATCCGCGACATCAAACTGGGCGCCGAAGGGACATAGGCACATTCCGGTTGCCAATCGATCGGAAGGGGGGGATAAAGGATCGGGTCCATATAATCGGCCTCCATGTAAGCCACGCCGGTCAAACCCTGGGTCGCCAGCCGCAGGCGCAAGCCGGTCTGAATTTCCTTTTTAAGATAGGGGACAAAAGTGGTCATATTAATCTGCTTGGCAACGTGCGGATGGATGGAAAAACGGATGAGCACATAGTGATGCTCGGTGGTATAGATTTCATCTGCAAACATGATCTTTTCGACCTGGCCGATCCTGACCCCGCGCAGTTTGATTGGCGAACCGACGTCCAGGCCCTGCACCGACCCGTCCAGATAGGTTTCCATGATCAGGCTTTGCTTGGACATGACCCCCACGCTCAGGACGACAATGCCCGCCAGGAACAATCCCGCGGCGCTGATGACAAACAGCCCGATCGTAAAATAATTGGCTTTTTGGCTCATGGTTCGATTCCAGCAACTACTCACCACGGATTGACGTTTTATACCACGTCAGGCGGCGGTTGACGATTAAAAAACTGCCGCACCCATGGATTCTCGGACGACGCACGCAGCGCAGCGGGCTTCCCCATCGCCACAATCCCTTTGGCGCGCTGATCCAGCATGATGACCCGGTCGGCAATGGCATCGATGCTGGGCAGTTCATGGCTGACGATCACGAAAGTGATGCCCAGGTAGCGTGCCAGGCGCAGGATCAGGCGGTCCAACTCCGCCGAAGTGATCGGGTCCAGGCCGGCGGACGGTTCATCGAGAAAGAGCACGGGGGGATCGAGCGCCATGGCGCGGGCAATGGCGGCGCGTTTCTGCATCCCACCGCTGATTTCCGCCGGAACCTGATGCAACGCCGCCCCCAGCCCAACGAGCTTGAGTTTCATGGCGGCAATGCAATCCAAAGCCTCCAGCGGCAATTCGGTAAATTCTTCCAGCGGCAGGCGCACGTTTTCCAGGAGCGTAAAGGAGCCGAACAGCGCGCCGCCCTGGTACATGACGCCCAGGCCGGAAAGGATCTTTTGCCGTTCGCGCCCCTCGGCCGTCGTAATATCCCGGCCGTGAATCCAGACGGACCCCGCGACCGGCCGATACAGGCCGATCATATGTTTCATCAACGTGCTCTTGCCGCAGCCGGACCCGCCCAGGATCACAAAGATTTCGCCCCGCTGCACCTCGAAGGAAACATCTTCCAGGAGGACGGCGTCATCGTAGGCCGCGGTCAAATGCTCCACGCGAATAATCGCTTCCGTATCCATTGGCAGAATCTCCGCATGCGCCCGGTCACAGCCGGATAAAATAAAATAGCACGGCGAACAAGCCGTCGGCAATGACGATCAGAATAATGCCGCTGACCACGGCCCGGGTCGCGGCATCGCCCACGGCACTGGCCCCGCTGCGGGTCTGCAGGCCGCGCAAACAACCCACGCCCCCGACCAGCAGGCCGAACACCATTGATTTCAAAAGTCCGCCCAGCAAGTCGCCGGTATGCACCGAGGCAAGGACCTGGTTCTTAAAGGTAATCAGCGGGTAGCCCAGCGAACTGGTTACAATGGCCGCTCCAATCAGGCCGGACAGATCGGCAAACATGGTCAGGAGCGGCATGACCATGATGGCGGCCATGACGCGGGTCACAACCAGGAAGCGGACCGGATCCAGCCCCATGGTTGTCAAGGCATTGAGTTCCTCGTTGACTTTCATAGTGCCGATTTCGGCGGCAAAGGCCGCCCCCGAGCGCCCGGCCAGGATGATCGCGGTCATCAGCGGCCCCAATTCGCGCAACAAGGAAAGCGAAACCAGGTTGGCCACGAAAATATCGGCGCCAAACCGCCGCAGGGGAATGGCGGACTGAAAGGCCAGAATAAGTCCCATCAACCCCCCGATCAGCACGACAATGGGCAAGGCGTTCACGCCGGCTTTCTCAACGGCCAGCCAGGCATCGCGCCAGCGGGTGTGACGCGGATGGCGGATGGCCTGCACCAAGGCCACGGCCAGTTCGCCCACAAAGGCCACTTGGGCGCGCATGTCCTCCACCGTGCGCACGGTGGCAGCCCCGACCTCTTCCAGAAACCCGGAGGATGATGGGACTTTCACGGAACGTTCGCTGTCCACCTGCTCGGCCAGGTTGAGCAGGTGCTGGAAATCCGGCGGGAAATCGCGGATATCCATGGCCCCGCCCCGGGCCTGTTGTCGGCGCCGCAATTCCATTAAAAAATAAATGCCCGCCCCGTCACAATGCGTCAGTTTCCCGGCCTGCACCACAACACGTGGCGCGGGCGCTTGCGCCAGGGCGCCAAACACATCGCGCCAGACAGGCGCGAGCGTCACGCTTGCCAAGCGCCCCTCGATCACCAGTTCCAGGCTGCCATCCGGCATTCTGGTCATGGAATACATGCACGCCGAAGGTTGATCGATCTGTGTCTTCATGGAATATGTGTTAATTTAATTTTGCGCGAACATATGCGCTTATACGGGGTCCGCCGCCGCCTTCCGGCCCGGTTCTTGAATCAGTCGGGCGAATTTTTTACCGGTAATTGTGCTCATCCAACATGCCTCCCCTGTGAAGAATAACAATTCGCTTACAGGATAACACCTTAATTTTGCATGTACAACAGCCTTGGTCTGCATGGACATTCGGCCGATTGCGGCAGAATAAATATTGACTCTCTCCGGTTGAACTCCTTAAATGCTTTTTTATCCGCGGGAAGACCGGCGCAAGCCGCCCGTACTTCCCGCATGAGCGTCACCATGAAACAAAATCGCATGACCAAGGGCGTGATGCTGATGGTTCTTTCGAGCGTTGCGTTTTGCGCCATGTCGGTGCTCATCAAATGCGTTCCGGGCATCGATTCCTTCAAGACCTCGCTGTTCCGGTTTTTCATAGGGATGGCTGTTTTGGGCACGGCCGCTTTGTTCGGGTTCATTCACCTGCGGTTTCTTAATGGCCGCCTTCTGTTCCTGCGCGGCCTGTTCGGCGGCTTGGCGGTATTCCTGTTCTTCCTGTCCATTGCCAAGCTCGGCATTGCCAAAGGAACGGTCATTTCGTATTCGTACCCCATTTTCGCATCGGTATTGGGCATCGTTTTTCTCCATGAAAAGCCCGGCTGGCGGCAGTGGCTGGCGCTGGCCGCCGCCCTGTTCGGCATTATTCTCCTGTCGGGAAGCGGGTCGGGTATCTCCGGACTCATGACCATCGGGGTCTATGAAGTGCTGGCGCTTGCGGGGGCCGTGTTCTCGGCAATCGCCGTTGTGGTCATCAAGCGGCTGCATGACACCGATTCCACCTATGCTATTTTTTACTCGCAATGCGTTATCGGCCTGTGGCTGATGGTGGTCCCGGCCAACCTGGTCCCCTGCTCCATCGGATACCTTGGCGGCGCCATTCTGCTGGGCATCGGGCTGGCCGCGACCGTTGCCCAGCTTTTGATGACCGAAGGCTATCGCTACACGTCGGTCTCGGTCGGTTCCCTGCTGTGCATGACGCTCCCAGTCTTCAATTTTCTTGTCGGGGTCCTCGTGTTTCACGAGCCCATGCCCCTGCGGGCGGTTGTTGGCTCGATCGTTGTCATCGCTTCCTGCATGCTGGTCATCATGATTGAAAATCATTCCGAACCGGCCATTGCCAAGATCGGTTGATTAGCTCCGATCGAAAACCTGTGTCGGAGATCAGCACCATGTCCCCAATGCGGCTGTTCACCTGAAGTTGATTTGTGTCACCCGGGTAAAGAAAAAAGGTGATTGCACCTGCAATCTATTGTGCGTATGATTAATCCTAAATCAAAACCAATTTAGACGGGAGGACAAGATTATGGAACTAACTCTACCACTCGCTCGAATGACGACTTCAGACAAACTCCGGGCACTGGAAAAGATTTGGGACGACCTTTCGCGAGCATCAGAGAACGTCCCATCCCCGTCATGGCACGCCGATGTGCTGCGAGCCCGGCAGAAACGCCTTCAGAACGGTTCGTCCCGTTTCACGGAATGGACTGAGGCAAAACGCACGATCCGAAACCGTGTCAAATGAGAATCGAGATTCTGGACGAAGCTCAGCAGGATTTGATAGACGGTTTCCGGTTCTACGAAAACCAGGCAGCAGGGCTTGGTGATTACTTTCTTGACTCCCTTTTTTCGGACATCGATTCATTACATCTCTATGCCGGTATTCATGTTTTGCAATTCGGATATCACCGACTTCTATCCAAGCGATTTCCCTTCGCGATATATTATCGTGTCAAGGCCGAAACTATCTTTGTTCATGCTGCACTGGACTGCCGACGGAATCCGACATGGATTCGGAAACGGTTAACATAATCCCGAGCCCGTTCATCCAAGCAACGGGCCTAAACTCGTGCCTGACAGGTGTTACTCGCCAGAAAAATTAAAACAGATAAAGAGTAAAACCGGTACAATGAATGGAGGTATCAAATGCTGATTTTATTGTTGGTAATCGTGGCGGTGGTTCTGTTCCTGATGGGAATCCGGATTGTCCGGCCGACGCATCGCGGGCTCATTGAGCGCCTGGGGCGCTACCAGCGCTTTGCCAACCCGGGATTTCACTGGATCATCCCGGTCATTGACCATATGTTCCAGGTGGACATCACCGAGCAGATGATTGACGCCGAACCGCAGGAGATCATCACCAATGACAACCTGAACGCCAAGGTGGATGCACAGGTCTATTTCAAGGTCCGGGAGGACGAGGAAAGCGTCAAGGATTCCCAGTACAAGGTCTTCAATTATTCCTACCAGATCGTCAATCTGGCGCGCACCACGCTCCGCAACATCATCGGCACATTGACCCTGCGCTCCGCCAACAGCGAACGGGGCAAAATCAATGACGCCCTGCATACGACCCTGAAGGCGGAGACCGCCCATTGGGGCATCGAAATCGTAAGGACGGAACTGAAGGAAATCGATCCCCCGCGCGACGTGCAGGAAACCATGAACAAGGTGGTCAAGGCCGAGAACGAGAAAATCGCCGCGATTGACTTCGCCACCGCCGCCGAGACGTTCGCCGATGGCGAACGGCGCGCCCAGATCAAGAAGGCCGAAGGACTGCGGCAATCCAAGATCCTGGCCGCGGAAGGCGACGCCGAGGCCATCCGGCTCGTGAACGAGGCCGCGGAGAAATATTTTATCGGCAACGCCCAACTGCTCCGCAAATTGCAGGCCATGGAAACCGCCCTGGAACATAACGCCAAGATCGTGGTGCCCGCCGGCGCCGACCTCGTCAACGTGATCGGCGAAATGGCCGGCATCGTGCCCCTTACGAAAGACAAGACCAAGCTGACCATGCCGTCTTCGCATGGGGCAGAGGGAAACCAGCGCTAAGACACCATTGAACGATACGGTTCCGGCTGAGCCCGCCGTGACGGGCAATAGCCTGCAACCGGTTGGACTAAATCATCTGTACGCATCTTTTCGGTCGTCTATCGTCAGGATCAAAACGATCCTTTTTGCATCGTCTACGGCATAGAATAAACGGTAGGGGCCAATCCGGTACCTCCAAGTTGGCGGTTCATACCCTTGTAATTTACGGATATTCGGTCCGTAGTGTGGTCCCTGCCTCAACTGGGGATAGACGTATGCGTCCAGCTTCTTGGGCAGAAAGCGTGGCGGGCCGAGCCTGGACAATGCCCGCCGGAATTCTTCCGTTTCAAAGATACGGAACTCAGACGAATGCGCCGCGCCGGTTCTTTGCATCCAGATGTCCTCGTTTCAGGCTTCGGTTAAGTTCGGCATTGCCGCGGATTTCAGCCATTTCGAATTCGTCCACGGTCTCGTATTCTTGGACGAAACGCATCACGGCCGTCTCGATGAAGTTTGAGATCGGCCTGTTTTCCCTCTCGGCCACCGTTTTAAAGAGTTGGTAGACCGGTTCATCAAGTCGTAATGTCAAAGTTTTGGACATGGCGCCTCCATTTCTTTTCGATAGAATACATTAGAATACATTTGCTTGCAATCTCTTTCTTCAGCCCAGCGGGACGCCCCGCTGGCGGGCGCCACAAGCGGCATCCGAATCAGGCCAGCACGGCCAGGGCGGCATCGACTTTGCCCATGGGGGCGGAGACCTGGAAGCCCGCCACCGCGCCCGCGATGCGGTCCCGGATTTCGCGGGCAATCTCGATACCCATCTTAAGGCCGTCTTCCTTGGTGGCGCACTTGCTCATGCGCCGGAGAATATGATCGGGCACGACGACTCCGGGCACGTGGCGGCTCATGAATTCCGCGTTCTTGAACGAGAGCAGCGGATAAATTCCGGCCAGGATCGGAATGGTCCGGCGGTGCTTGCGGACACGGTCCACAAACCGGAGGAGCGCCTCAACCTCGAACACGGGTTGCGTAAAGGCAAATTCCGCGCCGGCTTCGATCTTCTGGAAGAAGCGGGCGATCTCCCGCTCCATCTCCACGGCCACCGGGTTGGCGCCAACCCCGATGGCCAAGGCCGTCGGCTGTCCGATTATCTGGCCGGCCGCGTCGAACCCATGATTGAGGTTGTTGACCAGCCGGGCCAGGCCAATGGCATCCAGGTCGAAGACCCCGGTCGCGTCGGGATAGTTGCCCAGCTTGGGCGGGTCGCCGGTAATGAACAGCCACGTTTTCAGGCCCAGCGCATAAGCGCCCAGCAGGTCCGACTGCATACCGATCAGGTTGCGGTCGCGGCAGCAGTAATGCGGGATGGGCTCGATCTTTAATTCCTTCAACATGGAAAACGCCGTGGCCACGACGGACATGCGGGCGCTGGCGCGCGGGCCGTCGGGCAGGTTGATCGCGTCCACGCCGGCGGCCTGGCACGCCCGGCACTTGTCAAGAAAAGCCCGCAGCCCGCCGCCGCTCGAAGGCGGAAGCATCTCGATGGAGGTGGTCCGCCGGCCGGACGCCAACTTGGCGGCAAACGCCGACTTTTCCGGAAACGGCACCGCCGCGGGCGCCAGGCCGGCGTTTTTACCGGCCGAGGGCCCGGACGAGGGTTTGGAGGCAATGGCAACGTATTGCTTCACGCCGCTCATGGATTTCACCGCACGCGCGGCCATGCGGATATGGGCGGGGGTCGTGCCGCAACAGCCGCCGACGCCGCGGGCGCCCAATTCGATATAACGCCGGCAAAACTCCGTGAAATATTCCGGGCTGTTAAGATAGAGCATCCGGCCGCCGACTTCGCGCGGCCCGCCCGCGTTGGGCATGATGACGACGGGCTTGGTGGTGCAGGCGATGACGTTTTTAACGGCGTAGAAAAGATCCGCGGGCCCGCGGCCGCAATTCAGGCCGATGAGGTCCACATTCGGATCCGCCTCCAGCCGCCGCGCGACGGTTTCTTCCGGTTTCGATCCAACCGGCGACAAAGGCTGGGAAACCAGGGTAAAGGAGGCCAGCACCGGAAAGTTCTTGCGCTTGGCGATTCGCGCCGCGCGCTGGAGCTGGTCTATATCGAGGAAGGTTTCGAGCACCAGCAGGTCAATATCTTCGCCCGCCAGGACGGACATCTGTTCGTCGAGAACGTCGTCAATCTGCGCAAGGAGTTCACTCGTCGGTTGTTGATCGGGCGCGAAAGCGGGGCCCACGGAGGCCGCCACAAATACTTTGTCGCCGGCCGCCTCCCGGGCCAGGCGCACCGCGGCGCGGTTGATGTCGGCCACGCGGTCGGCCAATCCGTAAGGGGCCAATTTCAGCCGGTTGGCGCCGAAGCTGTTGGTTTCGATGACGTCGGCGCCGGCCTCGACATATTCCTTGTGAATGCCCAGGATGAGCTTTCCCTGGGTCAGGCACAGTTCGTCGTAGCAGGCGTTGAGGAAGACGCCGCGCTGGTAGATCATCGTTCCCATGGCGCCGTCGAACACGAGCGCCCGTTCCCGGATTTGCTGGAGCAGGTTCCGCGACTTTTTCATGGGGCTGATTTTACAAGCCGCCCCGCTCCTCGTCCAGCGCAGAAAAAAATGATTATCCTTTAGAATTTCTCTCCAGAAACTTCCCGTCATCCGGGAAAGGTTAGTAATTTATGGTTAATTGCTTACAGAATAATTGCGATTTCGACGACTTTTCGATCTGTCATTCCCGCGTACGCGGGAATCCAGTCCTAAATATTCTGAATCTGGATTCCCATTTTCATGGGAATGACAATCATTCTTTGACAAGTTTCTCTCATAACGAAGCCTGGCATCGCCAAGTGGACGGCTCCCATGTCTTAACATATTAGACTTCTGCAAAATAGCCGGAAAAGATGATTTCTGATTGTAGCCGGGGTCGTTGACCCCGGAAGTTCCGACGTCTGCGACGTCGGCTACAGAAATCCCGATAATTTTGCAGAACTCTATTAACATATTTCTAACAAATATTGTATTTAACTATTCTTTTAGGCCGGTTATTATTCGGGCACGTGAAGCTCCCTGCGGAACCCTGCGACTTGTCCGGCGAAGCCTTGGCGAAGACGGAAGCCAGGTCCCTGTGGCAAGCCACAGGGCTTTCTGGCGAAGAAGGGTACAAAGTCGCGCTTTTGCGCACCGGAGATATTTTATGCCAAAGAAATCCATATTTGTCGTGGATGACGAGGAAGATATCCTCGCGCTTATTTGCCATCATTTAATGCGCGAGGGCTTTCAGGTAACGACGGCCGCCAACGGCGAAACCGCGGTCAAGGCCATCGCCCAAAAGCCGCCGGATTTGATACTGCTCGATCTGATGCTTCCGGGAATTGACGGGCTGGAAGTGTGCCGGATTCTCAAGAAGGAAAATAAAACGGCCGATATTCCCATTGTCATGCTTACGGCCAAGGGCGAGGAAAGCGATATTATAACCGGTCTTGAACTTGGAGCCGACGATTATATTACCAAGCCGTTCAGCATGAAGGTGCTGATCGCGCGTATCCACGCAATATCGCGGCGCAAGCAGAAATCACCGACGGATAAGAACGCCTTAATCCGCGTCCACGATATTATGATCAATCCGGGGCGCCATGAAGTCCTGATCAAAGGCAAGCCGGTCGAAATGACTTTCTCCGAACTCAGGATTCTTCATTTGCTGGCCGGCCGCCCCGGATGGGTGATGACGCGGGAACAGATTGTTGACGCGGTGCGCGGCGAGGACTATGCCGTAACCGACCGCGCCGTTGACGTGCAAATCGTCGGAATCAGGAAAAAACTTGGCACCAAAGCCGACTATATCGAAACCGTGCGCGGCGTGGGATACCGTTTCAAGGAATGAACATGCGGCCCAAAAAACTGCTATGGCGTATTTACCTCTCGTTCTTCGCGAGCGCCATGTTTGCGTTTGCCCTCATTACCTGGTATTCGATTTTCTCGTTGCGTCAATTTCATCAGGAACAGGTTAGCAACGACTTGCTTGTCCGCGCCAATCTCATTGCCAATGAAATCGCAGAATATCCGGCGGATACCGGCGATCCGGCCGTTGCCGGCACGGAAAAAATTAACCGGTTCTGCAAGGATTCAGGCCGTCTGAGCCGGACGCGGATTACAATTGTGGCGTTGGATGGCCGGGTGATGGGCGACTCGGAAGAAAATCCCGACTCCATGGATAACCACAAAAACCGCCCGGAAATCGCGGCGGCCTTGAGGGGCGAAACCGGCAAATCCGTGCGATACAGCGACACCCTGCGCCGGACCATGATGTATCTTGCCATTCCGGCACGCCGCAACGGCACCATGACAGCCGTGGTAAGAACTTCGTTGCCGTTGTCGGTCATTGACTGGGCGCTGCACACGGTTCACAAGCACATGCTCTTCGGCGGAGCGCTTATCGCCGTCATTTTCGCAATCGTTGCACTGTTAATTTTAAGACAGATCGGCCGGCCGCTGGAAAACATGCGGGGCGTGGCCGAAAAACTGGCACAGGGCGAACTTGATGCGCGTGTCCCGGAATCGGGTTATGAAGAAACCAAGGCGCTGGCGCGCGCGCTTAATCGAATGGCAGCGCAATTAAGCGAGCGCATGCGCATCATCACGGAACAACGCAACGAGCAGGAAGCTGTTTTCCGCAGTATGGTCGAAGGACTTATCGCCGTCGATAAGGATGAACGGATTTTGCATCTTAATCCGGCCGCCGCGCGCTTGTTGAAATTGAAGGGCGCAGAAGCGCATGGACACAGCATCCAGGAAGTCATCAGAAACCCGGACCTGCAAAAATTCATCGGCAACACCCTCGCGCAATCGGGCATACTGGACGGCGAAATTGTCGTTTACAGCGACGAGGATCGTTTTCTCCAACTGCACGGCACGGTCTTGACCGATGCCTCCGGCATGAATATCGGCGCCCTGGTGGTTCTTAACGATGTTACCCGGCTGAAACGCCTTGAAACCGTCCGGCGCGATTTTGTCGCCAACGTATCGCATGAACTCAAAACCCCCATCACCGCGCTTAAGGGCTGCGTGGAGACATTGGCGGACGAATCTTCCGTTACGGCTCAGGAAAGAAAAAGTTTCATGACCATGCTGGCCCGGCACGTGGATAGGCTGGCGGCGATTATCAACGATCTGCTCAGCCTTTCTAAAATCGAGTTTGACGCCGAGCGCGGCCAGGTTCAACTTGAATCGGCTCCGGTGGCGGATGTTTTGCGGCGCGCGGCAAATATTTTCACGGCACAGGCGGAACATAAACAGATAATTTTAACCGTTGATTGTCCGGAAGACCTGATGGCATCCATCAATGCCGCCCTGCTGGAACAGGCCGTGGGAAACCTGATTGACAATGCGGTCAAATACAGCGGCGAGGGGACGCGTGTGCGCGTGAGCGCCAAACTCGATGGGAACGATGTTGAAATCCGCGTGGCCGACCAGGGGCCGGGGATCGACAAAAAACATCTTGACCGGATTTTCGAACGTTTCTATCGGGTGGACCAGGCCCGCAGCCGGGCGCTGGGCGGCACGGGGCTCGGCTTGGCGATCGTGAAACACATCGCCCTTGCCCATCGCGGCGCCGTCGGCGTCACGAGCGCTTTGGAGCAAGGCAGCACCTTCACAATCCGTTTCCCGCGGATATAACGGTCTGATTTGTATTTCATCCCTGCAGTTTGCCCGCCCTGCAATAAACTCTCGCTTTCCTGAGCGGTCGGGCATTCCCCACCCTTTGAGCCTCCGCCAGGACTAACCAACTTCTAACTTGGCCCTCATACCATCCTAACCGGTCTTTTTTATTTTCCTCGCGTAATTCAGACGTGTCCTGTCGTGAAACAAGTTTCCGCATAACGCGGGACGCATGACGGAAATAACGCGTCCGAAAGGAAGGAAAAGACCATGCGGAAGAAAAGAGGGGCGACACGTGCGTTCGCGATAATATTGGCGGCGCTAAGCATCGTCGCGACGAGCCGGGCGCAAACGAACGCGACCCAAACGCTGGAACCGGTCCCAAAGCCGGCCGCGCTTGTGGCGACCGCGCCCGCGCCCGTGAAAGCGCCCAAAATCTGGGCGGATTACCTCACCTTCAAGGGCGATGTCCGCCTGCGGGGCGAGACGATCAATGACGATTCCAAAAAGAATTCGTCGGGCGAGAATTACATGCAAGACCGCGCCCGTATCCGGGCCCGGCTCAAAGCGGAAGCCAAGGTTGACGATCTGAAAGCCGGCCTCGGGCTTTCCACCGGCGGCGCGGATCCCGTTTCCGGGAACACGACGCTCGGCGACGGGTTCACCAAAAAGGAAATCCGCCTGGACCTGGCCTATATTGATTACACATTCCTGAAAGACGACAGCTATGGCCTCGCGGCGCTGGGCGGCAAGATTAACAACCCGATGATCATGCTCCCTGATGATCTGATCTGGGATGGCGACCTGAACCCGGAAGGCGTGGCCGCGAAAGCCACTTTCGGCAATGACTTCGTGACCCTCCTGGTCAATGGCGAAGGCCTGTTTATCCAGGAGCGCAGTTCCGAAAAGAACGCCACCGGTCTGGGCGGCCAGGTTGCATTAAAATTCCAATTCATGCCGGAAGTCGCCCTGACGGTGGGTGGAACCTATTACGCCTTCCAGAACTTTGAGGGTTATAACGTGATTGACTGGCAAAACAACAATAACTCCTACGGCAACAGCACAATCAAAGGCACCGTCAGCGGGAGTGTCACGAACAAAGCTTGGGCCTGCGGGTTTACCCCCGTGATCGGTATCGCCCAACTTGATCTGCACCTGGGCCTGCCGATTTCGTTCTATGGGCAGTTGCTGACCAATCCGGATGCGGACGCCAACAAGAACGGCTACATGGGCGGCGTTTCGCTGGGCAAGGCCAAGAACCCCAGGACTTTTGAAGTCGGCTATAGCTATACCAAGCTGGAAAAAGATGCGACGCTCGGCATGTTCACCGACTCCGACCGCTGGGGCGGCGGAACCGACGGCAAGGGCAGCAAGTTCTACGGCAAGTACCAGATCATGAAGAATCTGCAGGCTTGCGCGACTTTCTTCCTGGACCAGAAGAAAATCTCCGCCGCCGATGGCGGGACAGATTACAACCGGTTTCAACTGGACCTGCAGGCGTCGTTCTAAACCGATCAGGAGGGCAAAACTATGGCAACGTTCGTATTTCGCGAAGAGCTTGAGCAGTCAAGCCTCGAGTGGCAGATCCGGAGACTGATGGAAATCCACCGCGTGGTGAATATCGAGGTTCTGGCTCGCGAGGCCGGTCTTCCCGAAAACGTGGTCCGCTCGCTGCTGGAAGCCATGATTATTTGCCGTGAGGTTGAACGTCTGCGGCCCGTCGGTTATAACAAAGATGATATGGACTTCTTCCTGCTTTGCCGCCTGCCGCGCGCGGCAAGCGGCGCGGCATGGCGATGGCGGTGCGGGCGGCGGCATAACTGGAATAGTTGGATTGATAGCGCCAAACGCGCCGTCAGAATGCCCGTCCTTGGACAACGACAGAACGCATACTCATAAACAGGAAAGCCATAGGAGGTCTAACGAAAAGCTAACGTGTTTCTAATATTCAGCTAACATCAGCCAGTATAATGATAGCCATAAAACAAATAAGAAAGGACAGGTTATGAAAAAAATCATAGCGGCAACCACAGCGGCAATGCTCATGGGTATCGGCGCGGCAACTGCCGGAGATGCCAACAAAATCGTGGTGGATGGTTCCACCACCGTCGGCCCGATCGCCAAGGCTTTCGCCGAGTACTATATGGGCAAACACCCGGATGTTAATATCACGGTAAGCGAATCGGGAAGCGGCAACGGCGCGAAAGGGATCATCAACGGAACCTGCGATGTCGGAACCATGTCCCGGCCCATGAAAAAGTCGGAGAAAGAAGCGGCTAATGGCGCCGGCATTCTGCCGATCGAACACATCGTCGCCATGGATGGCATTGCCATGGTAGTTCACGAAAGCAATCCCGTGCAGGGCCTGACGATAGAGCAAATTCGCGACATCTACACCGGTAAGATCGCAAACTGGAAAGAGCTGGGCGGCCCAGACCTGCCAATCGTAGTGATCAGCCGCGACACGAACAGCGGCACTTATGAGACCTTCGAGTCGCTGGTCATGAAAAACGCGAAAATAGCGGGGAAGACGGAATATGTCGGCAGTAACGGCGCAATCCGCCAAAGGGTAATGAGCACTCAAGGCGCGATCGGATATGTTGGTCTGGCTTTCCGGGAAGGCGTCAAGCCTGTAAAGGTCAACGGCAGTGAAGCCACGCCCGAGACCGTGGCCGCCATGACTTATCCCATTGCGCGCCCATTGTACATGTACACCAACGGCCGGCCAAAGCAGGACACGCCGCTGCATGACTTCATCACCTTGTCCGATTCGCCGGAAGGGAAGAAGATCATTGAGGACACGGGGTTTGTGCCAGTGAAGTGACCGGTTGGGATTCGCGGGCACGCAAGGCGGTCGGCAGGTCGGAAGGCCACGGCCGCCTTTGCCGTTTCAGACAGACAAGGAGGTGCAAGATGCTGGAAGGAAAAGTCGTGAAAGTCAGGTGGGTGAAGCCGTACCCAACCGCCCATAACCATATTGCTGTTGGGGACGTCCTGCACGAGACGCCGCAGTATCTGGTCCTGCTCTGCAGGACGTACCACTTCGGGAGCCACATCGGCGGCGGACGGAATGGAATACTCCGGCAGGAGGAGTATGTGTCTGGCGTGCTGGAGGGCGAAAAAGGCGTCAGGATCATTCCCTGGAGCCGGATTGAGGTCATCAACGAACTGCCGGCCAAGACGAATTGGAACGTGAAGGTGCATATTGATCAATCCGGGATCTGTTACCTGGCCAACGAGCAGAAGACGATCATCAGCCGCCCGCCGGAGCGGAATTCGTAACGTATTGGCGATATGACTATGGACACGAAGACTCAAAACATCGCATTACATGACCGTGACATGCCATCGCTGCTCTTGAGTCATAGCGCGCGGCGTCGGCAGCGGCTTGCCGCCGTTCTGGGAAACGGTTTGCTCCTGGCGGTCACTTCGTTCTCAATGCTTGCGGTTCTGTTCATTTTCCTGTTCATCGCCCGCGATGCCCTGCCTTTTTTTCAACACGATGGGTTGCGCGAATTTTTCACCAGCACACGCTGGTATCCTTCCGCCGGCAACCCCGAGTTCGGCGCGCTGGCCATTTTTTTCGGAAGCGCCATGGTTACATTCGGAGCGATCCTTGTCGCCGTGCCGCTGGGTATTGCCGCGGCTGTCTGTCTGAGCGATGTTATCCCATTCGCCCTGCGCCAGTTTGTCAAACCGGTCATCGAAATGCTCGCGGCCATTCCTTCCGTGGCTTACGGTTTTTTTGCCCTGGTGGTGTTTGCTCCGCTTCTTCAGCAGCAGGGCGGCCATCTGCTCGCCGTCGCCGTTTGGATTATAGGACTACCCTCGGCCGTCCTCGCAATTATTGTCCTGAGCGACGTGGCCGGCGACAGGCTCAACGACCGATTCCAGTCCTTGGCGCGCTGGGGCATTATAATCGTCCTGGGGAGCGGGGCGCTGGTTGGCTTGATGGTGATCGGCAAATCTTTGAGCGCCTTGCGGATCGCAAGCGGCACGAATGCGTTTAATGTTGCGATCATTCTGGGGATCATGGCGTTGCCGACCATCGTCAGCGTTTCCGAGGATGCGCTTCAATCCGTGGGACGCGAACTGCGGGAAGGCAGTTATGCCCTGGGCGCGACCCGCGCGGAGACGATCGTAAAGATTGTATTGCCCGCCGCCGCCAGCGGCATCCTGGCCGCCGTAATTCTGGGCGTGATGCGGGCAATCGGCGAAACGATGGTGGTCTGGATGGCCTCGGGCAATGCGTCCCAGATTCCGCAGCCGTGGTATAACATGCTGGAACCCGTGCGCACGCTGACGGCGACCATCGCCGGCGACATGGGCGAGGCCGACCAGGTCACCGGTTCATCCCGCTATCACGTGCTCTTTGCCATGGCGTTTTGCCTGCTGGTATTTTCTTTTGTCTGCAATCTTGCGAGCGAGCGGATTATCCGGCGGGCCCGGCAAAAGGCGGGGGGATAAAAACCGTGAACCTGAAAACGCGCAAAATTCTCGACCGGGCCTTTGCCGGTTCCGGCGTCTTCTCCATCCTGCTCATGACGGCCGCGCTTGTCGTTCTATTGGCGCCGATGTTGATCCGCGGATGGAGCGCGATTTATTTTGTCGCCACGGTGGAACACCGGCAGTTGATGCTGGAGCGTTTTGAGCGCGGAAATCCTGAGCGGGTCGCCGCCGAAATTAACGCCGCAATTGCCGCGCGCGCGCCCCTTTATCGGATGATTGCCGCGTTTGAAAAACAGCTTGAAACATGCGATCCTGAAAATCGGAAAAGATACGCGCCGCCGCTGCGCGAGTTGAAGAAGGCGCTTCACAGCCTGCTCGGACCCGCGCCGGGGGCAATCCGTCCCATGCTCATGCGCGATCAATACGGCCAGATGCGCTGGGACCGCGCGTTGGTCAAGTTGCGCAATGTGCTCTATCGCGAAGCATGGGATTATTCCGACCCCACGCGGGGCGGAATAAAGTCGCTGAAACCCCGCGCCGCTGAATTTGCCGGCACGCCGGTCGAACCGCTCTTTGCTTACCTCGAAAACAACCTGGATAAAATGCTGCTCCCCCGCCGGACTTTATATTGGCAATTTCTGACGGATAACTCGTTCGATTCGCACTTTTTCGGCGGCATCTGGCCTGAAATTCTCGGTACTTTCTATCTCGCGGTTGGGGCAATGTTGTTTGCCATTCCCCTGGGACTGATCGCGGCAATCTACCTGACCGAATACGCGCGGGAAACGCGGCTGATCGGAATCCTGCGTACCTGTATAAGCACCCTGGCGGGCGTCCCCAGCATCGTGTTCGGTCTTTTCGGCCTGGCGTTCTTTATCAATACATTGAAAGTATCCAGTTCCAAGAGCGTATTGGCCGGCGCCCTGACCCTGGCGCTGATGATTCTGCCGACACTTATTCGCGCTTCGGAGGAAGCCATCCGGGCCGTGCCGCATACTTATAAGGAGGCGGCGCTCAGTCTCGGCGCCGGGAGGTGGCATACGGTCATGAGCGTCATTCTGCCGGCGGCCTTGCCGGGTATTTTGACGGGCATTGTCATCAGCATGGGGCGGGCCGCGGGCGAAACGGCGCCGATTATTTTCACGGCCGCGGTCAGCGTGGGCAAGCCGCTGGCGCTCTGGCAGGTTTTCAGCCAGCCCACACCGGCGTTATCCTGGAACATTTATAACCTGGCGACGGAACATGAGGCCGTGGATGCAATCCGCCATGTCCAGTACGGTCTCGTGCTGACCCTGGTTGCCCTGGTGCTGGTCTTGAACCTGGCCGCGATATTTTTGCGGGCGCGCGTTTCCAAACATTTGAAGGGATGAAAAAAGGACAAGAAATGAATCTGGTTAATATTACCATGCCAAACCGGCCGGCAATTCGGAATGGAAACGGTCCAACGCCGACCGATCGGACCCATGTTGCGTTCGATTGTTTTTCGGTATTTTACCGCGCCAATCAGGCGGTCAAGGACGTTGCCTTTGATATTCCGGCGGGATACGTCACGGCCATCATCGGCCCGAGCGGATGCGGCAAGAGCACCATTTTGCGCGCCATAAACCGGATGAACGACCTGGTGCCGGGGTGTCATGTCAAGGGCGAACTTTTATTCGACGGACAGAACGTGTACGACCCGGACGTGGATGTTGTCATGCTGCGCCGGCGCGTCGGCATGGTTTTTCAAAAACCCAATCCGTTTCCGAAATCCATATTCGACAATGTGGCCTACGGACCCAAACTTCACAGCCGGCTGAATCAAAGCGAGCTGGCGGAGATCGTGGAACGCAGTCTGGTTGACGCGGCTTTATGGGATGAAGTCAAAGACCGCTTGGGCGATAATGCGCTTTCGCTTTCCGGCGGCCAGCAGCAGCGGCTGTGCATTGCGCGGGTGCTGGCGGTGGATCCTGAGATCCTGCTCATGGACGAGCCTACTTCGGCCTTGGACCCGCGCGCCACGCTGCGCATCGAAAACCTGATTGCGGAGTTGCGGGGACGCTACACGATCATCATCGTGACCCATAATATGCAGCAGGCGGCCCGGGTATCGGACTTCACCGCCTTTATGTATGAGGGCGTTTTGATTGAGTTCGGCTTGACCAAGGAAATTTTCACAAAACCGAAAAACAAGCAAACCGATGATTATATCACCGGACGGTTCGGTTAGGCCTGGGCATGGCGAAGGGTCAATCCTTAACGAAGCGGAGGAAAAAATGAACATGCAGTTACAGAAAGAAATCGAGAAACTAAAAAAGCAAATTCTGGCGCTGAGCGCCAAAGTGGAGAACGACGTGGGCATGGCGGTGCGGGCGGCCGATAACCTGGACGCGGCCAAAGCCCAGGCTGTGGTCAACCGCGAGGAAGAAACCAACCTTATGGAAGTGAACGTGGAGGAAGAGTGCCTCAAAATACTGGCCTTGCATCAGCCGGTGGCGAGCGACTTGAGGTATATCGTTGCCGTGCTCAAGATCAATCAGGATTTGGAGCGGATCGGCGACCTGGCGGTCCATATCGCCGAGCGCGCTTTGTTTCTTTGCCAACAACCGCGAATTGCCATCCCGGTCCGTCTGGAACAGATGGCGAATAAGACCCAGCATTTGTTGAAAAAAGTGCTCGATGCGTTTGTGAACTTCGATGAAGCGGCCGCCCGTGAAGTGTGCGCGGCCGATCACGAAATTGACGATATGAATCAGGAAATATTTCAACAGGTGAAGGAAATCATCATGCAAAACCCCCGGCAATTCGAGACGTTGCTTCAGATTATGCATATCTCGCGGCATCTGGAACGGATCGCGGACCATGCCACGAACATAGCCGAAGATTTAATTTATCTCATCGAGGGTCGGATCGTCCGCCACGCGGCCGAAATCTCCCAGACCAAGGGTCCTGCGGAACAACATTCGTAACAAGGTTTAACTTAAAGTTCCCGGCCATTACGGCGCGGGCCGCCCGGCGGCATGCCGGCGCAGGTTGGCCAGGCGCCACGCGGCCTCGCGCAACGTGGCCTCGCGCTTGGCAAAGTGGAAACGGACCAGGTGCTGAACCTTCTCGCGGAAGAAACTCGACCCCGGCACCGCCGCCACGCCCACGGTGCGCGCCAGCCATTCGCAGAAAGCCGTGTCGTCCTGCACCCCGAATTCGGACACGTCCACCATGACATAATAGGCGCCGGCCGGTCGGGTATAGCGCAAGCCGGCCGCATCCAGGCCGGCCAGGAACAGGTCGCGCTTGGCCGTGTACTCCGCGCGCAATCGCTCGTAGTAGGCATCGGGAAAATTGAGCGCCGTCACCGCCGCCGCCTGGAGCGGGGCCGCCGCCCCGACGGTCAGGAAATCGTGCACCTTGCGGACGCCGTCAATGACCGCGGCCGGAGCGATCACATAACCCAGCCGCCAGCCGGTAATGGAATAGGTTTTCGAAAGCGAACTGCAGGAGAGCGTGCGCGCAAACATCCCCGGCAGGGAGGCAAAATAGACGTGCGCATGAGGCGCATAGACGATGTGCTCATACACCTCGTCGGTAATGACGAACGCATCGAACTCCTCCACCAGGCGCGCGATGGCTTCCAGCTCCGCGCGCGTAAAAACCTTGCCGGTCGGGTTGGAGGGATTGCATAGAATCAGCGCCTTGGGCCGCTGTTCGAAGGCGCGCCGGAGCTCATCCAAGTCGAAACTGAAATCCGGCGGCCGCAGCGGCACATAAACCGGTTCCGCGCCCGACAGGATCGCATCGGCCCCATAATTCTCGTAGAACGGCGAGAAGACGATGACCTTGTCGCCGGGATTGCAGGCCGTCATCATCGCGGCCATCATCGCTTCCGTGCTGCCGCAGGTTACCGCGAGATGCTCATCGGCATCCACGGGAAGGCCCATCCACCGGCTCTGCTTGCGGGCCAGGGCCTGGCGGAAATTGGGCGCGCCCCAGGTGACCGCATACTGGTGCGGGCCGGCGCGGCCGGCCTTTTCCAACGCCGCTTGCAATTCGGCGGGCGGATCGAAATCCGGGAAACCCTGCGAGAGGTTAATGGCCCCGCAGGCATTGGCCACGCGGGTCATCCGGCGGATGACGGATTCGGTAAAATGACCGGTTCGATGACTGGTTGCTGGCATAATCGGACACCCTAAGCTTTATTAGGCCCCAATGAACGAGGCAACTTTTCTGGATTCCCGATTAGATCGGGAATGACAATTATGCGTCGTCATTCTGTCATTCCCGCGCAAGCGGGAATCCAGTCCAAACTTCGAAATTCCTTAACATTTTAAACAAGCCACAGCCAAGAGACGCACTGCGATTTAATATATCGCATTCGATTCACACAAGCAATACACGTTGGTCGAGCGAGTAATTACGCTATTTTCTGTCGCAATATTTTCTTGCGGTTTGAGCCGGCTGGGGTTAGTCTATCCGCTATTCGTTCGATGGTGGTTTGACGGGTCTTGTTACCGGTATTCTTGACTTATCGGTTGTAACCTCAGTTATGAGGGTAGGTTATAAACTTTCCAGCCTGAGGCGGATCTGCCTCCGGCAGACAATGCTGTCATTCCCGCGAAAGCGGGAATCCAGCATTGATTTTTCTGGATTCCCGATCAGGTCGGGAATGACAATCAGCCCTCATAACTGAGGGGTTGCTATCGGTTGGTCGCATGGGAGCTGAAAATGCGTTGCATCATGAGCGGTTCAATAGGGTGCGTGTGGCGCGGGGCAGGATTTCAAGCGGCGATTGCCGTAGCGCTGTTGTGCGCAGTACAGGCGGGGGCGCAGACCCCGACCGTGTGGACTAACACAAGTGGCGGCACCTGGTCGAATAGCACCTGTTGGGATAACGGCGTACCAAGTAATAATAACACCTTTATTACCGCAACCGGGGCTTCCTACACCGTTACGTATGACGCACCGGCAAATTCCTTCAGCAATCTGACCATCTCTAACTCCGCCGGGTACACCTCTACGCTGACGATCACCTCCACGGCCTTTGCGCCCGCCGGCAATGTCCTTTTATCGAGCGGGGCCGTGGTGAACGTGAACAGCGGCGGTGTATGGGATACTACGCTTAACAATTTCGTATGGCTGGACGTCAAGGCAGGGGCGGCGCTCAACGTCGCCGGCGGCTCCCTTATTTACACGAATGTCATGACGAACGATGTCAGTATGATATTGAGCGATTCTAACGCGGGCGGCACCAGTGTTCTTAATCTCACTTCCGGCCGGATTGAACTTTACACAGCAACAAATTCCTCGTCCAGTACTACAAATTTATTAATAGGTGGGATAGCTGGCAAGTCCGGGATCATGAACATCTCGGGCGGAAAATGCACAATCCAGTCAGGCGGGCATAACAGCACAATCCACATCGGGAGTGGGGCGGGATCTCGCGGGTCCTTGAACCTATCCGGGGGCGAGCTGGTCATCACCAATTCTCCAACCAATACTCCATTCGTACCCGTGGTCGAAGGTCCTTACATCCATATCGGTTATAATGGCGGATATGGCGAGCTTAACATCTCCGGCGACGGCAAGTTTACCAAGGTGAACAACAAGGAATTATGGATAGGCTACTCCGGCGAGGGGCATTTCAACATCAATGGCGGCACGGTCACTAATAATGGCACTTTTCTCGTAGGATGCCGCGGGATCAACGGCACGGGAACGGTGACGATTACAGCCGGAGAATTACAGTTAGGTAGCTTACTGAACCTTGCAGTTGAAGGTTACTCGGGTAATAAAGATGAAACGGGGATACTCAATATCTATGGCGGCACGACCACGGTGGCAAGTGTGATTTATGCGGGATATTCGTATGGCTTTGGCCTGACCAATAGGATCGGGCGGATAACGGTCACCAATGGTCTCCTATACGCGAAATCATACATTTATGTGGGCTTGATGGGAAGTAGCACTGGAAAGGCTAATGGGGAGATCAATATCTCCGGCAGTGGAATAATCACGAATTACGGGCCTCTCTATGTGGGCCAAGGCACCGGCGCCGTCGGTATCGTCAACCAGTCGGGCGGGCGGTATCATTTGATCAACACCCAGATTGGGGCTATTGGCGATAGAGGCGGCAATGGGACGTACAATCTATCCAACGGGTGGGCCTATTTTAAATCGTATCTCTATGTGGGCGGCACGACCGGCTCAAACAGTGTCGGCGTGCTGAAAATCAACGGCGGTTCCCTTGAGACGGAGGATACGCTCTATATCGGTGAAAAGGGGACCGGGACGCTCAATATGGCCGGATCGCAGGGGGCCTTGACTGTGCCCTCATTGACGGCTACCACGCGCACGAGCAGGATTCGTTTCGATCTGGGGCCAGCCTCTGCGGGCACCGTGACCGTGAGCGGCGCCGTCTCGATCGGCACCAACGCCAACCTGACGATAACCGTGACGAACTACGATTGGCTGGCCAACGGCTTGACCGTGGACCTGATCAGCTACGGCACG
>Ga0209749_1000908_pt1 | contig 32055 bp, 30 predicted proteins | sample EPASupsiteSAE347_FD_187267 | JGI IMG/M metagenome (GOLD analysis project Ga0209749, IMG submission 187267) | Bioremediated contaminated groundwater from EPA Superfund site, New Mexico - Sample SAE3-47 (SPAdes) (version 2) | ecosystem: Environmental > Aquatic > Deep subsurface > Groundwater >...
CCTTGGCTTTGAATTCATCCGAATGTTGTTTCCGTTTCTGTACCATTGCTTTTCTCCCGTTTTTATGGACAATCTTTATATCAGGTTTTTACCTTAACCACCTGTCCAAAAAACGGGGGGAACTTCAGGGATTCTCAGAGAAAGAAGTAAGACAGAAAGTCGATCGTCTCATTGAGTAGAATTCATAAGCCACGACGTACAAACCAACGGCGAGACGATTGCCGAACCAAGCCTTTCAGTGTGTGGTGCCAGCTCGTCGCATCGCGTCGGCCTTGATATGCGGTTCTTGTCAATCAGCCTGCCGATTTCCCCTCGCCTTCCTCCCTCCAATCGGTCACCCTCTCAGAGTTGGCTTCGAGTGGTAGTTGTTTCACGTTTTCACGTGCGGTCCTCCTACAGGGGACTTGCACCCCATTTGCAACGCGCCCATGCTGGGTGCACACCAGCCGGTGGACTTTACCGGCGACAAGCGCCGGAAAGTCACCGGCACGTTGGCACAAGAAAATGATTGATGATGATATCAATAATGATACTATATTGCCATGGCCACGGTTGAAGACATAGTAGCGGAGCTACGGGTCAAACCAAAGGGTGTCCGTTTTGCGGATTTGTGCCGTGTATGTGACCACTATTTTGGACACCCAAGGCAAAAGGGAACCAGCCATCGAGTCTACAAGACCCCGTGGCAAGGGGATCCAAGGGTAAACATTCAGGATGACAGAGGCAAAGCCAAAACCTATCAGGTCCGGCAAGTCCTGAAGGCAATTGAGAGGTGGAAATATGAAAACCATTCGGCATGATCACTACACATACCGTGTCACGTGGTCGGAAGAGGACAAGGAGTATGTAGGTCTTTGCGCGGAATTCCCAAGTCTGAGTTGGCTCGCATCGGCGCCGGAGACCGCACTTCGAGGCGTCCGTTCCGTAGTAGCCGACGCTGTTGAGGATATGGAGAGACAGAAGGAACCGGTCCCAGCACCGCTGGCAAGCCGGTCTTTCAGCGGAAAATTCATGGTGCGCGTTCCGACCAATGTACACCGCGAACTCGCCGTAGAAGCCGCTGAAGCTGGCGTTAGCTTGAACCGTCTGGCATCGGCGAAATTGGCTCACTGAAGAAAGCCCATGCCAATCAGAAAATTCAGGTTATCTCACGTTCCGCTCGGAATCTGATTTTCGCTGTTATGTCTGTCTTAATCCGCGTGGCCGCTGCGGTCACGCGGTGTGACCGCGGAGCGCATTTCGTGTCCCCGCCTTTTGTCCTCCGTAGCCTTAGCGCAGGAGGATTGGCGGGGCTCGAAAAGGATGGGTCAGTTTGCCCCAGATGTGGGCGCACCGGGCGAAGCGCCATACTCATGTATGCGCGAGCACGGCAAGCCCGCAGGCGGGGTAAAATGACTCGCCCTTTTCGAACGAAATGCGTTACGCTTTCATGGACGAAGTAGATCAAAGCACCAAAAAAATGGAAACAAGACTACAACGCATAATAAAATAACGAGGCAAACCATGAACCTATTCATTACCCACCAATTCAAAGCCTCCATCGAGGTCAAGCAGGCGATCATGGCCGATGCGGCCATGATCGGGACCATTCGGCAAGTTGCGGCGGCGGCCATCACGGCCTACCGCAACGGGCATAAGCTTTTGCTGGCCGGTAACGGCGGCAGCGCCGGTGATGCCCAGCACATCGCCGGCGAAATGGTTAATCGTTTCCGGTTCGACCGTCCGGCGCTCCCGGCTATTTCACTGGCCACCGATACCTCCGTGCTGACCGCCATCGGCAATGACAGTAGTTTTGAGCAGGTATTTGCCCGCCAGGTCGAGGCACTGGGCACAACCGGCGACGTGTTTATCGGCATTTCGACGTCCGGCAAATCGCCAAACATCATTCGCGCGCTTCAGGTTTGCGCAAAGAAAGGGATTATCCGGGTCGGTTTTACCGGCCAGGACGGTGGCGAGATGGCCGCTTGTTGCGATTATTGCATAGCCGTGCCGTCGCGCGAGACGCCCCGCATCCAGGAGGCGCACATCCTGATAGCCCACATCTTCTGCGCCCTCGTGGAGGAAACCATGTTCGGCAAGGGCTTTGCCTCGTAGCCGCGGCTACGTGACTAATTTGTGGAGCGCGCTCTTTAGTTCTTCCGTTCCCACGCGGGTTAAGCCGGAAACAAGCAGGGGCTTCTGTTTCGTCCGCACGATAAATTCAGGCAAATTCTCCAGCGCGGGATCCAAATCCATTTTATTGGCCACGATCAGCGCCGGCCGCTGGAGAAGTGCCGGGTTATAATGTTTCAGCTCGTCGCGCAGGGTGGTATAATCGTTCGCCGGATTCCGTCCATCCGAACCGGCCATGTCGATCACATAAACCAGGCCACGCGTGCGTTCCACGTGCCGGAGAAAGGTATGTCCCAGGCCCGCGCCGGTATGGGCGCCCCGGATCAACCCGGGAATGTCCACCAGTTTAAGCCGGGTGAATGTGTCGTATGTGATTGTGCCGATCACCGGCTGGAGGGTGGTAAAGGGATAGGCGGCGATCTTCGGATGGGCGTGGCTGATGACCGTAAGCAGGGTGGACTTGCCGGCATTCGGGAACCCGATCAGGCCGATGTCCGCCACGATTTTAAGGTCCAGCCGCAGGCGCCGCTGCTCGCCCGCTCCGCCTCCGGTATGTTCGAGCGGCGCCTGGTGGACGCTGGTTTTCCAGTGGCAGTTGCCCAGGCCGCCCTTGCCGCCGCGCGCCACGATGAGCTGTTCCCCGGGTGCGATCAGGTCGCCCAGGATTTCGCCGGTGGTTTCATCCCGCGCAACGGTGCCGCACGGCACTTTTAGAATCAGGTCTTGCCCGTTGCGGCCGTGCCGTCTTGCGCCTTGGCCTTTGCCGCCGTCTTCGGCGTGCTGGCGCGGCTGGTAGTAGAGGGCAATGAGCGAATCCACGTTTGGATCCACCTGGAGGATGACGTGTCCGCCACGGCCGCCATCGCCGCCGTCGGGACCGCCATAGGGAACGTATTTCTCGCGCCTGAAGCTGGCGCATCCGTTGCCGCCACGGCCGGCGAGGATATCGGCCCCGGCCGTTTCAACAAATTTGAAGCCTTTCACATCGCGGCCGCAAGTTCGTCCACACGAACGCGCTTGCCTTCCTTTTCAAACTTAACGACGCCTGATTTCAGGGCAAAGAGAGTATCGTCCCGGCCGCGTTTCACGTTCAAACCGGGGTGCATCCGGGTGCCGCGCTGGCGGATAATGATGCTGCCGGCCGTCACAACCTGGCCATCGAATCGCTTAATGCCCAGCCGCTTGCCATGACTGTCGCGACCGTTTTTTGCGCTGCCTGAACTTTTATTTGTTGCCATGTGAAACCCCGGAAGAATTTATGATTTTCGACTATGCGACGCTTTCGATTTTCAGGACCGTCAGCTCCTGCCGATGCCCCTGTTTGCGCTCATAGCTTTTGCGCCGTTTTTTCTTGAAGGACACAACCTTGGGGCCGCGCTTGTTCCGAAGCACGACGGCCGTCACCTTGGCGCCGGCCACATGCGGCTTGCCCAGCGTCAACGTGGCGCCATCCGATACGGCCAGCACCGGCCAGGTATCCACCTTGTCCCCCTCCTTGACCTCCAGCCGCTCGACGGACAGGATCTCGCCCGCTTCCACGCGGTATTGTTTACCGCCCGTTTGAATTACCGCGTAAGCTTTCATCGCATCTCCCGTTAACGCAACCGACTGCCTGACTTATCCTTTCAACCCCCAAAAGCCGAGCATCATAGCCAAGCCCACGGTCCTGTCAACTTAAAATACCGGCCCCCGATCCGCGCGAAACGCGCTGATCGGGGCCGATCCTCCGGAACCGGCCGGCAATCGTCAACTGGGCCGCCAATGAAATCATCAGGGCCACGGCAATCACCAGGTACATGTTCGCGTCGTTGGCCGTTCGCTTCATGACCAATTCACTGATAAACAAGCCTGCGAAAGAGCCCAGGCCGACCAGGAATTCGTTGACACCGATATTAAGCGACCTCCGGCCGGAATTGGACGCATAATAAACGCTGCTGAAATAGACAAAGCCCGCGTAAGCGCCGAGCAGGCTGATGCCGATAAAACAGATCGGCAAAGTCGGCCACCGCCACATCACCAAAACCAGCGCGGCGGCCCCTCCATGGATCAGTCCGAGGGGCGTACGGCGATAGAGCAGATGGCGCCAGCGGATCATGGCCAACCCGGCCGCGGCTTGCACCATCATTTGCAGGAAAAGCGGCAGGCCGGTCACGAAGGCGCTGACCCCGGCCTTGGCGCTGATGGCGGGAAAGAAACTATGAATAGGACGCTGGACGAACATGGCCATGAAAATCATCAGCCAGCCGACCCAGACGTAAATGGGATCCACCGGCGGAGCTTTTTCCGATCCGCGTTCCACGTGTTCATCGGCGGAGGGCGCATCCGCCGGGCGGGGCTTATGCACAAGCATCACGACCAGCATGATGACGCCGACCAGAACGATCAGGGCGGACAACATGGTAAAGCCGAGCCGGTAGAAAAAACCGGATGAAAAAATGCCGGCTGCACTGCCCAGGCTCCAAGCCAGTGTATAGATGCCGATGGCGCGTTTCAGGTCACCGGGGGCCGATTCCGTGCGCATGAAGGCCTGGAAGGCGTTAAAGAAAAAGGCCATAAAAATTCCAATACTCGCCAAGGCCGCCAAGATCAGTAAAAATTCCTTGGCCATCATGCACATGACGCCGCTGAGCGTGCAGAGCACGATGCCGGCCAGCATGATAAACCGGGTATTGCGGCGGGACAGCAGGAACCCGGTCGCCAGGCTGGTGAGCATGTAGGCCAATTGAAACAGGCAGGCCATCCAGGCGCACTGTGTGATGCTCATGCCCTGTTCACCGGCGCGATACATGACTGCGAACATGACCAGAAAGACCAGCGCATCCATCAGCGCCGGGCAAATATATATTTTCATCGGTTGATTCCACGGGGAAGGCGCTTAAATCAAAGGGCGAGCATAGCGAAACCGACCTGCGAGGGAAGCCAAAAATGGCATGGCGGCGTAATATCCGAATGGGATTATGCCGGAAATTAATTAAGGTTTCCGCGCGGCTTGATTCGCGGACACTATTAATATCCGCCAGGCGACCCAGTCAAAGGGAACTTCCGCCCGGGAGGTACGGGCCGAGATCAGAATGCGGTCCGGGTTTCCCAGGGCGGCCAGGGGCACGCGCAAGCTTATGGATTTATTCCGATAGGTCACAGAAGCCGTGTTGTCGTCCAAGCGTCGCAAGCCGTCCATAACCTTGTACGTCAGCTCACCCAAACGGATGCGCAGTTTCGGCATTTCATGGAAAGGACGATCGGGCCGATAGCCGAAGATGTTGACCTCGGCCTCCACTGTTTTCGCAAGGGGGCGCGAGACGTTGACCGCCAGCACGAGGAAATTGCCTTCCCGCCGGGCATAATTCCATGCGACGCCCGTGTAGGCGTCGCGTTCTTCAGCGGTCAGTTCGTCGGGTAAGTCGGGGGTCGTACCGACCGGCGCAATGGCATCCGGATTAAGGTCATGCGGCGCCTGCAGATTGACCACAGGTAAATCGCCGAATAATTCGTTTTGCCGCACGAAAGACGATAGGTACTTGCCGGAATAGCGGAACTGGGATTCGTGCGCTTTGAGCGCGGCAAGCTTGACGTTGACCTGGTTACTGCTGAGCGAGAACACGGACCAGGCGGCCGCCTGGCGCATGATATCCGGCGGCTCCAAGGATTGTGTGATATACAGGCCTTGCGGCTGGGGCCAGCGCGGAAAGTGCGTCAGATAAGGCAATAATGCCGGGCGCAATTCGGATTCCAAATTCCACAACGCCACGCGCGTGAACAGGTACAGCGCGCGGTGGTCGGGGTTATGATCGGCCGGATGCGACAGAAATATTTTGGTCGGTTTAAAATCCCGCAGAATCGTCGTCAGGTCCTGCATGATGTTTTCGCCGGTGTACTGCGCCCCCGGGCGGAATGCGTTGGCATAGGGCACCACCGTGGTCCTGGTCAGCATGCTTGTATACGGAGGATGCGAACCCCAGCAGGCGTTCCAGATATTCAGGGTGCCGAAGTCGGGGTAGCCCAGAAACGTCAACTGGTTTTCCGCAAGGCCCAGCAGGCGGGCGGCCCGGATGGCCTCGCCATGGCGTATCAGGCCCATGCCCTGGACCGCCTTGGGCTCAAGGACGGGGTATTTCCGGTAAAGGACAAACGACCATTGGTTGTTGTCGCCGTAGGTGAAGAACACGACGCGCACGGGTATTTGCCGCTCCGTTGCGGCCTGGATGATTCCGCCACAGCCCAAAGACTCATCATCCGGGTGCGGGGCCATCACCAGCACACGGTCGTTGGTGGCGAGCGCGAGGACGGGAAAAGGGGCCGGATCGTGGGTGGCCGCCACAGCTTGGGCCAACCCGATCGCACCCGTGATGACTGATACCAAGCCAAGGCGGAACCGATAGAAGGTCATGGACTACCTGTTATCCGAAAGAATGTAAAAAATCCGGCGAGTACCAACGGCTGATCTCACCATCCTGCTGCGAGGTCGCTCACAGGTTTGTGGAGTTAATGTGCGTAATATAGGCCTCGGCCGTATGCACCACCGGGGCGTTGGAACCGACACCGGAGTCGGAACTGTCGGAAAACGTGGATTCCACTGTGACGATCTGCACGACCGGGGTGGCCGGATCCGTCAGGCTGGTATAGGTTACCTGCCCTCCATGACGGGTATTGAGCGTGCCTATGGTGTTGTCCGACAGCGACCACTCATAAACATACCCATTGATGGCGTTGAGCGTCAGAGATTGGCCGTATTTTATGGTCGCCGAATCGGGGTTGATATAAATTTTTTTGCCGCCGGATTCAATTTCACAGCCAATCAGCAGAAAGACAATCGGCGCCAGAATAGCCATACAGCCCAGCCATAAGCCAATGGATTTGCATTGCATGAATCTTCATGTATCATACGCCCGAATCGCTGTCAACTATCAAAGGGCGGAGGGAATCATGTCCGCAACGGGCGATATTGTGTTTGTCTCGCGAACCGGTGAACTGGCATTTGCGAATCCCGTGATCGTCTTCACGGCCACCCGGCTTGCCGAAGTCAAACCCTGTCTGCAGCAGGTGGCCGCAAGGGTGTCCCAGGGGCTTTATGCCGCTGGATTTCTGGCCTATGAGGCGGCGCCCGCGTTTGATTCGGCGCTCTGCGCCCATCCATCGGGCGATCTGCCCCTGGCCTGGTTTGGTCTTTATCGCGCCCCGGAGGCGGGTAAACCCGGGCAGGCGGGCAAGGCTGCTTTCCGGGTCGGCCCCTGGCAAGCGCTGGTGAGCGCCGCGACTTACCACCGGCAAGTTGCCAGGATTCGCGACCTGATCGTGGCCGGCGATACCTATCAAATCAATTACACGTTTCCCCTGCAGGCGGATTTCCAGGGCAATACCCTCAGTTGGTTCCGGCAGCTATGCGCTTCCCAGCAGGCGGATCATTGCGCGTTCGTCCAGGCCGGCCGTTTTCACCTGCTTTCCGCCTCGCCCGAATTGTTTTTTAAAAAGGATGCATCCAATCTGACCACGCGCCCCATGAAGGGCACCGCCCGGCGCGGACGCTGGCCGGAGGAAGATCGCCAAGCCGCCCAGGTGCTCGCCGCCAGCGCAAAAGAGCGGGCTGAAAATGTCATGATTGTGGATGTGCTCCGGAACGATATGGGCCGGGTCAGCCGGATCGATTCGGTGAACGTCACGCGCCTGTGGGAACTGGAGCGTTATCCGACCGTCTGGCAAATGACGTCCACGGTGGTCTCGCAATCCGAGGCATCTGTTCCGGATATCCTGGGAGCCTTGTTCCCCTCCGGCTCCGTGACGGGTGCGCCCAAAATCCATGCCACGGAAATCATCCGCGCCCTCGAGCCCTATCCGCGTGGCATTTATTGCGGCACGATCGGCTGGTGGGCGCCCGGCGGTCAGGCGGAATTCAATGTGGCCATTCGCACTGTGACCGTGGATACGGATTCGGGCGCCGCGCGCTATCATGTGGGCGGAGGTATCACCCATGGCTCCTCGCCGGATGATGAATATGCCGAGTGCCTGGCCAAAGCCGAAGTCTTGACGCAGCAAGTGCCGGCCTTCGAGCTCCTGGAATCGCTGCGATGGGATGGCTGTTATTTCTTGTTGCGCGAGCATTTGGATCGGCTTGCGGAAAGCGCCGCTTATTTCGATTTCACGTTTAGCCGGTCGGCCGTCGAAAAAGCCTTGAACCAACATCCTTTGCCTGTCCCCGCCAAGACGGCGGGGCCGGGACCATCCCCCACCCTGAAAATCCGGTTGCTTCTAAGCCGCGACGGCTCGTGCCGCGTTGAAGATGAACCTCTAAAGCCTTCGGCGCCGTTGCGGGTTGGGTTGGCGGCCACGCCGGTGGATGAGAAGCAAATATGGCTTTATCATAAAACCACTTATCGGGAGATCTATCGGCAGGCCCGGCTGTCCCGGCCGGATTGTGAGGACGTTATTCTGTGGAACCGGCGGGGCGAGATTACGGAAAGCACCATTGCCAACGTGGTGCTGGAACTCGACGGCAAACTTTGGACGCCGCCGGTGAATTGTGGCTTGCTGGCCGGAACGTTTCGCCGGCATCTACTGGAGACCGGCGTCATCCAGGAACGGGTGTTGCATCGCGACGACCTGCGCCGGGCAAGCGCGATCCGTTTGATCAATTCCGTACGCCGCTGGATGGACGTGCAATGGATGGAGTAGGCGTAATGGCTCAGGTAGACAGGATTCAGGAGACAGAATTCAGAATAAATACAATTCCTTGACAACCATTATGTTGTTGAGCGCAAAAATTCTGAATCCTGACTTCTGTATTCTGCTTGCAAAAGCGAACTTCACGCTTTCGCCATTCACCGCACCTTGCCCTGTTCGCGGCGCTTCTTGACAAGCTCTTCGGCCAGGGAATAAGGGACGGCCTCATAACGCTCGAAATGCATGACATAGGCGGCGCGACCCTGGCTGATGGTGCGGATCACATTGGAATAGCCGAACATCTCGCTCAGGGGCGCCATCGCGCGGATGACCCGATAATTAGCCTGGGGCTCCATGGCCTCGATCCGCCCCCGACGCTGGCAGATCGTGCCGGTAATGCCCCCCACAAAATCTTCAGGGGTGGTCACTTCCAGCGACATAACCGGCTCCGTGATCTCCGGATGCGCCTTGAGAAACAGTTCGCGGAAGCAGGCGCGGCCCGCCTCCTGAAACGCCATGTCGCTCGAATCCACTTCATGGAACGACCCGTCGAAAACCACCACCCGCACGTCCACGATCGGGTAGCCGGCGAAAGGCCCTTTATCCATGGACCGAACAATCCCCTTTTCCACAGCCGGGATATACTCCGTAGGAATACGGCCGCCCTTGACTTCGCTTACAAACTCGAAGCCCGCGCCGGTCTCCATCGGCTCCAGCCTTAACCAGACGTGCGCATATTGGCCGCGCCCGCCGGATTGCTTGACATGCTTGTACTGGCCTTCGACCGTCACGGTGGTTGTTTCACGGAAGGCGACTTCCGGCCGCCCCACGGCGACCTTGACGTCGAACTCGCGTAAGAGCCGGTCCACCAGGATTTCCAGATGCAGTTCGCCCATTCCGGAAATAATGGTTTCCTTGGTTTCCGGGTCCAACTTGACGAAAAAGGTCGGGTCTTCCTCAGCCAGCCGGTGCAGGGAGGCCAGGGCCTTTTCGCCATCCATGCGGCTTTCCGGCTTTACACTGATGGACATAACCGGGGTCGGGAATTCAATGGCCTCCAACAAAATCGGTTGTTCTTTGCTGCAAAGCGTATCGCCCGTATGGGTATTAGCCAGGCCCACAACGGCCACAATGTCGCCGGTGGCTGCTTCCTCAATGCCTTCCTGACGGTTGGCGTGCATACGCATCAGCCGGCCGATCCGCGCATCGGTCTGCTGGGTGCTGTTATACACGGCGTCACCGGTCCGGAGCCGGCCGGAATAAATACGCAGATACGTCAGCTTGCCCATATGCTTGTCGGACATGACCTTGAAGGCGATGGCCGACATTGGTTCGTCATCGGATGGCGCACGTTGGCTGAGGGTTTCGTCCTCCGCGGTGCCGGCGCTGACAACCGGCGGCAGGTCGGCCGGTGAAGGTAAAAAATAAACAATGCCGTCCAGCAGGCGCTGAACGCCCTTGTTCTTGAAAGCCGCGCCGCAGTAAACCGGAATCACCTTGCGGGCGATTGTAGCCTTGCGGATAATGCCGAGCATTTCGGTTTCGGTCAGGTCCCCGGTATTCAAAAACTTTTCCAGCAGGCCATCATCCTGTTCCGCGCATTTTTCCACCAGGTTGGCGCGCCATTTTTTGGCCTTGGCGCGCAGTTCCGGCGGTATCTCCGTTTCCAGGCAGGTCTGGCCTTTATCGTCATCGGGATAAGTCACGGCCTTCATGGTCAACAGGTCTATGATCCCCAGGAATTTGTCTTCCTTGCCGATGGGCACCACGACCGGCACGGCGTTGGCGCCCAGGATATCACAAATTTTTTTGACAACGCCGAAAAAGTCGGCCCCGGTACGGTCCATCTTGTTGATGAAGGCGATCTTGGGCACGCCGTATTTCTCGCTTTGCTTCCAGACTTTTTCCGATTGCGGCTGGACGCCGCCCACGGCGCAGAAAAGCGCCACGGCGCCATCCAGTACGCGCAGACTGCGTTCGACTTCGGCAGTGAAGTCCACGTGGCCGGGAGTGTCAATCAGGGTGATCTCGTGTTCCTTCCAGGGAAGCGTCGTGGCGGCGGAGGTGATGGTGATGCCGCGCTCGCGTTCTTGCACCATCCAATCCATGGTGGCGGCGCCGTCATGGACCTCGCCCACCTTGTGGGTCTTACCGGAATAAAACAAAAGCCGTTCACTGACCGTCGTCTTGCCGGCGTCAATATGCGCCATGATGCCGACGTTGCGGATATGTGTTAATGCGATGCGACGACCCACGGGAAACACTCCTTGCCTGAATTCCATCAGGATAAAACGAATTATTACTGCGGCTGAACGCGGATAAAGAAACGCAACGTGCTTTTATTACAGTCCTTTTGCGTTCGTCTGCGGTTGCCCTTTCCAAATCTGACAAAGCGGGGCACTATGCGCCCGCGTAGCCCGCGATGCAAGCACTTTTTGCGGGCTTTTTTGCCGCACCTGACACACGCGCCCCTGAATTTTTTATCCTTCAGACTTGAAATCTCGGCCCCCTTTTGACACATTCACACCATGAAAAAGCTTCGTCAGGTCGGTTTCGATAGGCGGGTGTCCATGCTACCAGAAAAGCGATTTCTTATCAGTACTTGATGCCACCTCCATGGAAGCACTATCGAGCGGATATTTACCAATCCACCCTGAAGGGGTGCGGCCGTGCCAGGTTAGGAGGGTTGAGAGTGAAGACGACAGCGGTTTTACTTGTCTTGCTGCTCCTATCCGCCTGCTCGCGCTCTCTGGTAAATAGCGATCCCGGCTCCCTACCCAATCAGGATCATCTTACGGTTCTCTCCTTGAACATGAAAGGATATGATCCCAATGCCTCCAGGGAAGCCCGGATGCAGCCAGTGGTCAATTTATGCAAGCAGGAGGGCATGGACCTGCTTTTGTTGCAGGAGGGAGTGTCTGGGTTGTTAAAGGGCTCCATTGATCTCTTACGAGACAAGCTCACGTTCCCTGCCAGTTTTGAGGCCCCTGTGTTCGGCGTGTGGCCGTTCAACTTGAACAACGTTGGAATTATTTCCAGATATCCCTGGTTGGAAACTCATTCGGCTTCTTGCGAGATCAAGATGGTACAAGTTATCGATAATTTACCAATCCCCGGCAAACGGCGGGTGGTGATGGGCCAGGTCCATGTCCCCGGTATAGGCCAAGTCAATGCTTATTCCGTCCACCTGGCCTCCGGTCCCACTACCCAGGAAGAGCGGCAGAAGCAGGTGACCTGCATGCTCGACTTTATCAACTCCCGCCCTGGGGCGGTCATGGACATACTCGGCGGGGATTTCAATTTCGGCCCGGACAATCTCGCCTATCAAATGATACTCGACACCGGGTTCCAGGGATTCGGCCAGGCTCCGGACTTTGTGTTCGTCAGAGGTCATGGCGGGATAACCGAAGGAAAAATAGTTTTCACCGACCATTTTGTATCTGATCATTGCGGAATACTGGTCAAGATTGTCAAGTAAATGCCCAAATCCACCGCACAGCCTGAGGAGCAGATCCGGCTGAATCGCATCGCCGCATGGCAGGACCAGTTGGATGGCTTCACCGATGCCGCCCTCAAGCCTCTCCTGACGGGGGTCGAACTTTATGAAAAAGGGGATGACCATGGCCAGAACAAAAATCAATGCTTGGATACTCGTCGGTCTCTTCGCCCTGGTCGTGGCACCGGCACGGGCCGACGAGCTATTCTGGCGCTTATTCGCCCCACCCAAGTTTTCCGAAGAGATACCCTTTCATCCCATAGTTCTGGATAAAAAGGGCAAGCTCCTGCCCTGGACCTCCTATGACCGGGTCATCCGCCTGGCCATGGGCTTCATCGAGAACTGTCCCCGCGACCCCACAACCGGACTCCCCTGGTATGAGCAATACTGCGACTTCCGATACCACAACATGGCGCCGGACGAGTGGCCGCACAACCCGGCCGGGCTGTACGGCATGATGGTCGAGACACTGATCCGTTATTATCCATACACCGGAGAGCGAAAGTGGATTGAAATTACCCGCGGTCCGCTCGATCACCTCATTGCCGAGTCCACTCCCGCAGACTTCCTCTGGCCGCGTCTGCCCTACGCCAGCGCCGACAACTCCGGCCATTACCAAGGTGGGTCACATGATGGGATTCATGGGATCATGCCCGACAAGGTGGGCCAGGCCGCAGTGGGTTACCTCCGGTTCTACAAGCTCACCGGCGAGAAGAAGTACCTGAAGGAGGCCATCCATTGCGCGGAAGTCCTGGCCCAAAAAATCCGGACGGGGGATGCCGGGCATTCGCCCTGGCCCTTCCGGGTGAACGCCCAGACCGGAAAAGTCCTTGAACAATACACCAGCGACGTGCTCTGGCCGATCGTCCTCTTCGATGGGATAGAGGGTCTTGGGCTCGCAACCCCGGAGATGACAGCGGCCAGGGAGCGGGCCTGGAACTGGCTTCTTCTTTATCCCATGAAGGACATGCGCTGGAAGGGTTACTTTGAGGACGTGATCCGCGACCCGGCCAACTTAAACCGCGACCAATACACCCCCGGCGAGGTCGCCCGATACCTCATGTTGCATCCCGAGCTGGATCCCCAGTGGCACGAGCACGTTTCCTCGCTCCTTGCCTGGATCAAAAAGAGCCTGGGCGACACCCGTGCCAAGTGGTACGGGGCCACCGCCATCCGCGAACAGCGCTTCTGCATGCAGGTGGCCGGAAGCCACACCGCGCGTTACGCCTCGCTCTGCGCCATGTGGTTTGCGCGGGGCGGCGGCGATTCTTTCCGGGAGGAGGCCCTCCGCAGTTTTGCCCTGGCCAGCTATCTGGCCCAGGAGAACGGGATCGTCGTCTTTAGCATTGTGGATCAGGACGTCTGGTTCTCCGACGGCTACTTCGACTACGTGCCTCACTTCCTTGACGGCATGGCCGCCCAGCCGGAGATGGCGCCACCCGACCAGGACCATCTCCTCTCCTCCACCAGCATCGTCACCGCTATCACCTACCAGCCCGGCCGCATTTCCTACCGGACCTTTGATCCCCAGGGCCGCGAGGTCCTCCGACTCACCTTCACTCCCGGTCGTGTGCTCCTGGAAGGAACGCCGCTCCCGCAAATAGAACCCGGCACCGACGGGCCCGGCTATTTCTTCTCCCGTGAATTCAAGACGCTCCGGGTTTTTCGGTCGGCAGGAAAGGAAGTCGTGATTGAGTGATTCGCGGGCAGGAAAACTCTGGATCGAATGAAATTTCGCGCCCCTGAATTTCTTTGACAAAGCCGGCGCGTTAGCATAGGTTCTACCGTTCGCTAAGTTCATGGGGGCCGGTAGCTCAGGTGGTAGAGCACGGCACTTTTAATGCTGGGGTCGCGGGTTCGAATCCCGCCCGGCTCACCATGTCCTGAATCCGTGATTATTTCCCGGCATGCATTCGTCAAAAAAAGTCCTGTTTGCGGTTGAAAACCTGCTGACGCGCATTGGCATGGCGGTCCTACCCCTCTTGCCCCGTTGGGCTGTTTTGGCTTGCGCGCACTCCGCCGGTTTTGTGGCCTATTGCGCCGCACCCCAACAGCGGCGCATCACGCTCTCGAATCTCGATGTTGCCTTCGGCGACGGCCTTTCGCTCCAAGCCAAGCGGCGCATTGCGCGGCAGGTCTTTTATACGACGGCCCTGGTAATGCTCGACCTCTTCTGGTTTTCGCGGCGTATGGAGCAACGGGTTCGCCGGTATGTCGCCCTCGATCCCGCCGTTCGGACACACGTTTATACCCAACCCATGATCGGCGTCACTGCGCACTTCGGCAATTGGGAACTCCTGTCCAAGGCGCTCAGCGTGCATGGATTTCCACACGTCGCGGCGGCTACGCCGCTGGCCAATCCGACGGTGGATGCCATCATGGGCGTGGGACGCTCCATCCCGGGCGTGGAAATCGTCACCCGCCAAGGCGCCATACGAGGACTCCTGCGCGCCCTGCGGCAGAATAAGCACGTGGCGCTTTTGCTCGACCAGAATACCAAGCCGGACGAAGGCGGGCTTTTTGTCCGTTTTTTCGGGCTATCCATCCCGATGTCCACGGCGGCCGCCGTGTTGTCCGAACGGACGGGTGCGCCGGTAATCCCGATATTCTGCCGGGTCAACGCCAACGGCTCCTATACTGTCTATAGCCTGCCGCCTTTGAAGCGCGCGGAACTGGCGCAGGCGGGACCCAATATCATTCATACCATCACCCAGACCATTGCCACACTGTTCGAGCAGGAAATCAGCGCGCATCCCGAACAGTGGCTCTGGATGTACAAGCGCTGGAAATATATTGATCCCGACTGGCCGGCGGCCGCCTACCCCTTTTACGCCAAGCCCCTGCGTCAGGGTTAATTCGCTGGCAGTTTTGGACACTCCCTGCTACAGTGCAAAACATGAAAAGGCTTGAGATTCAGACGCAGGAAAGGACCGCGTTTGTGGACATTACCGCCCGCGTCCAGGCGGCCGTGGCGGAACTCGGCGTGCAAACGGGCGCCATCACCGTCTTTGTGCCGCACACGACGGCCGGGATCACAATCAACGAAAATGCCGATCCGGATGTAGTGACCGACATCAAAGCCGTATTGGAAAAAATTATCCCCTGGAACGACCATTACCGACACAGCGAGGGTAATTCAGCGGCACATGCCAAGGCCGGGCTGATGGGTTCATCCGTCCGGGTGCTCGTAGAAAACGGCCGACTGCAACTCGGGACCTGGCAGGCGATCTATTTTTGCGAGTTCGACGGCCCGCGAACCCGCCTCGCCTGGATCGGCTGATCTCTGCGGGGGGATGCTTTCCGATCAACCGCCATGACAAATTAGGCCACTAACCAGGCTACGCCGAAGCGCTTCGCCCAAGCGAGAGGCGGCAACTTTTCTGGATTCCCGATTAGATCGGGAATGACAATTATGCATCGTCATTCTGTCATTCCCGCGTAAGCGGGAATCCAGTCCAAACTTTGAAATTTCTTAACCTCAAGATATGAAAAAACTGCTCATTTTTATCGGCATTACGGTCTTTGGCTGGATTGGATGGTGGTTAGGAAGCAAAATTGGATTCGTGACCGGCTATATACTTGGTGGTATCGGCAGCATGATCGGAGTATACGTGGGTTGGCGTATATACAGGGATCATTTTTGCTAATGACCATGAATAAATATATGTTCCTTTTACTGATTGGCATTGTCGCCGCCATGGGCGGCTGCACCCTGGTCCCAAAATATGCTCGGCCGCAAGCGCCGACGCCAACTAACTGGCCGACCGGTCCGGCCTACAAGGCCGTGACCGCCACCACCAACGGCCCGGCCGCCGCCGACATACCCTGGCGTACATTTTTCACCAATGCCCAGCTTCAGAAAGTGATTGGTCTGGCGCTGACCAACAATCGCGACCTGCGCGTGGCGGCCTTGACCATTGAAAAGACAAGAGCGGCGTATCGCATTCAACGCGCCGATCTGCTGCCGACGGTGAATGTCACGGGCTTGGAAGCCAGGCAACAAGTATATGCCAAAACGGAAAATTTTAATGATGCGGTGAAGATCCACTATTATACCGTTAACGCCGGATTCAGTTCCTATGAGCTGGACTTTTTCGGGCGAATCCGCAGTCTCAAGGAAAGCGCACTGGAGCAATACCTTGCCACCGAACAGGCCCGGCGCAGTATGCAGATATCCCTGGTGTCCGAGATTGCCGGCGTTTACCTGAACCTTGCCGCCAACCGCGAACGATTACGGCTTGCCCAGGATACTCTTGACAGCCAGGAGTCAACTTATGAGCTGATCCTGCAGCGTTTTGAAATCGGCGAGTCATCCGAGCTGGATCTGCGCCAGGCACAGACCCGCGTGGATGCGGCGCGCGTGGATATCGCAAGGTACACCGGCCTGACGGCACTGGATGAGAACGCGCTTAACCTTCTTGCCGGGACGCCGGTTCCGCAAGAACTCCTGCCCCGCGAACTGGGAACGATTGCCATGCTCAAGGATATCAGCGCCGGAATACCGTCCACGGTACTGCAACGTCGTCCTGATATTCTGCAGGCCGAAAACCAGCTCAAGGCCGCCAATGCCAACATCGGCGCAGCGCGGGCGGCGTTTTTCCCATCCATTACTTTAACCGGTAGTTTCGGCACAATGGACGACCAGCTGTCTGGACTTTTTAAAGGTGGTTCATTAGTCTGGGCGGTTCCGGCGCAAATTACATTACCGATCTTCGATACCGGAAGAAACATCGCCAAGCTGGATGCGGCCAATGCCGATCGCGATATTTACGTGGCGCAATATGAAAAGGCCATTCAGACGGCCTTCAGGGAGGTGGCCGATGCCCTCGCCCAACGGGGTATCCTGCTGGACCAGATGGAGGCGCAGGAATCGCTTGTGGATGCCTCCACCGCGAGCTATTGGCTCTCCGATATGCGCTACCGCGATGGAAATGACGGTTATCTGGCCGTTTTGGACTCACAACGCTCACTTTACGACGCGCAACAGGGACTGATCGCCATCCGCCTCGCCCGGCTTGCCAACCTGGTAACGCTCTACAAGGTCCTGGGCGGAGGATGATGTCAAAATTAAGTTTTGTGGGATTGGCGCAAAGTCGAAACGGGGAAAAACCTGTTCCTGTGGAAGATAAAAAAGTCGGTCTTTCTCAAGTTATCGCAAACAATACACTTATTCCGTAACGTCTTACCAAAAGTTATAATTTAAACGGATGTTTTTACCGTTTTGTCAGCAACCGGAATATTGGTGATTGACGCGCTCATCGCCGCAAGTCTTTAACCGGGCAAAATCCCCGTCATCGCCTTTGACGATTTCTTGCCATTTTGGTTCCCCAAATTTTTCTAGAGTTACTACCGTCGTACGGCGGATGTCTTTATTTTTATCGGCCAACATTTTGATTAGCGGATCGGCAGCGTTCTTATCGCCCAACTTCCCCAAGGCCGCCACGGCGGCATAGCGAACATCATTGTCCCTGTCATCCAACGCCTTGATGAGCGGCTTAACCGCGCGGGTATCGCCCAAATTCCCAAGTGCTTCTGCGGCCGCACAGCGAACATACCACGCCTCGTCCCCCAACGCCTTGATAAGTGGTTCAAATGCGCGTTGATCGCCTAAATTTCCCAAGGCCGCTGCCGCCTCCAGAACATGTTTATTCTTCTCCAACGCCTTTATGAGAGGTTCGACAGCGCGTTGATCGCCAAGTTTCCCTAAAGCCTCCACGGACGCGCCGCAGTCGTTACCATTTTCCAGCACCTTAATGAGCGGCTCAACGCTTATCACCCAAATTACCCAGGGCCTTCGCCGCCATCTTGCGATCATACGATTCCTTTGACTTAAGCTCTCGCAACCACCACCAGAGTTTTATTCCTGTGAACATATTATTTGTGCCAAATTACTCATTGGTTTAAGTTTGGTTTTCCTTGTTTATTTTTTTCAAGATTCAATGCTTTTTCCTTTTCTTTCGTTGTCACTGACGCTGGTGTTTTAACCGTTTTGTCAACCGCCGGAACATTGGTGATTGATGAGCTTGCTGTATTCGTGACCGTAACCGGCAGGGCAGAAGGCTCAACCGCAATGGACTTGGGAATTGAAAAAGGTTGGACTGGCACAACCTTCGGAGAATAATCGGGCGTAACACTCGCGAGCGGTGCGTACCACTTCTATGTCGGCGGCTGATAAACAGGCGATAAGGTGGGCGGCGTTGTTCGATAGTCATTTTAGCGAATCCATTAATGATTTTTTTCATCATATCCCCACAACTGTAGAAATCCAAGCCAGATAAAGCAGCAGTAGACTGACACGATAAACGTGATGTCATTACTTATGAACCATGAACATATTAACCACGCAAGTGGTATTCCTCGTAAGGCGGCCACAAAAAGACACCCAGCCAGAGCAAGACACCGCTCAAAGTTGCTATGATAGTATTCGCGTACTGCATAAATTGCCGCTGCCGCACAAAATAGTACTTCAAATGACGCACATAGACAAAGTGCTGCTCCTATAAATATCCAAATTGGGTGTGTAAGACAAGAAAACGACTTTTCTATCCAATATTGCGAAACGAGGTAAGCTAAAAATAAACATACTGCTGACGTAAATATTATAGCAGATATAACGCTATAATTGGGCGCATACTTGTCCTCCTGTCGTCTTGGTCCATACCCGCCCTCATTCAGGCGCTGCGCGGCGGCAAGCTTATAACTCTTGTGACCGCGATAGTAGTAAATCAGTATACCCAAATAAGGGATGAGAGACAAAGCGATAAACAGGTAGAACGTTACATAACTTGCTTCTCGGAGAAAAGCGGTGTCAAGCCATAGCCATGATATTAACCATGACAGAAGTCCGGAAACCACAGAAGCTATCCCAAATACAAACGCACACCTTGTCGCGTCTATGATATATGTGGCCGGTGAGTCTTCGGGCGCAAGTCCATCTTCGAACACAATATTCCACAAGAATAGCCCCTTAAAATAAAAGTAGTGATTTTCTAACCATGTAATAATGTTGCGTCTCACAGGAATGAGTTTAAATAGACGCAATGACGCGGGCGTTGTATCTGTCAGATGGGACTGCAATATAAGAAGAAACACCTGATACGTACATAAATTATACAGAGTGATAATAGTTGAAAAAAAGAATAACGAGAAAGTAATGCTAAACAAGCAATGACCCGTGACGGCCGATAAGTTAGAGATATAGTTATTCATATGGCATACATCAGCGCTTTGTTTTTGCGGGAACTGCATCGTTTTTTGGCGACGGGAGAACAGGCTGGTCCTGTGCTGGAACGTTTGATCGACGCTCAATTAGAAGCCGCCGGATAGCTTCAAATCCCTCTTCAGAATATTCCCGACGGTCATTTCTTTTCCAGATTGTTTGAAGATCTTCATTTGTCATCTTTGAGCGCATATGCGCCATGATATCTTGTACTTGTTTCTCATTCATAATTTTCAAGATTCCGTGCTTTTTCCTTTTCTTTCGTTGCCGCCGAAGCGGGTGTTTTCACCGCTTTATCAGCAACCGGAACATTTGTGACTGATGCGCTTGCTGTGTTCGTCGCCGCAAAAGACTGGGCAAATGGCTCAACCGTGGTAGGCTTGAGAACAGCAAGAGGTTGAACCGGACCAACCTTCGGAGAATAATCGGGCGTAACACTCGCGGGCAACGTGTACCATTTCCCTGACAGCGGCACATAGGTGGGAGTATAAGGCGGCGGTATTTTTATGGTTTTCATGATCCGCACCGTTTCGCGATTGGCCGCGCTGACCTTCGGTTGAGCGTGGGTAATATTATTGATCAACATGCCGGTTGTTATCAGACCTGCCGTGAAACCATATTTAACGGTTTTCATTTCTGTTGATCCCCGTGATAAGCGAGAAGGAGCTATTACCAGTATAGTTTAATACAACACAATTAATGTTATCGCGCCGATTATGAATGTCAAGGAAACGAAAATAATTGTTGCCACAATAAAAATGCCTGTGGTATTATGTGTTCAATTGAACAGGAGAACCATGCATACAAACTTAACTATAGAATATTGGATTGATAACGGCTGGTATGTCGGTCGTGTCAAGGAAGTGCCGGGCGTTTTCAGCCAGGGCAAAACCCTGAACGAACTGAAAAAGAATATTCAGGAAGCCTATCATTTGATGATGGAAGAGACATCAGAAAATGAATATAGCGAGAACGTCAAAGAAACTCTGGTACAGGTATGAAACGCCGCGAACTGATTCGCAACCTGACGCGACAGGGATGTTTTTTGAAACGATCAGGCGGCGGACATGATATCTGGCATAATCCTAAAACCGGCCGTTCCGCCCCGGTGCCGCGCCATACAGAAATTCAGGATAGTTTGTGTCGGCAAATTTTTAAGCAATTAAAAGTTGAATGAAATACGCCATTATAATTGAAAAAAACAAAAATGGTTATGGCGCCTACGCCCCCGATTTGCCCGGTTGTATTTCTACCGGGCTGACCTTGGAAGAGATAAAAAAAAATATGACCGAGGCCGTTGAACTTCATATTGAAGATATGAAATTACAGCACCATCGCCCCCCTAAGCCGGTATCCATCGCCGAACTCGTGGAAGTCTGACGAAGACTTAAAAAAGTTCTACATTCAGTTCTACGATACAAGTTGTTCCTGGGCGTAACAAACACCCAGAAATCCCTTGTATTCTGAATATTGCCGGAATTTTTCTTCACTTCGGATCACACCTTTTTCAGGATCATCCTTTCGATCACGTTAGCGGTGTGCTCCAGGCAGGACACGGCCTCTTCGAGGCGGTCGTAAATCTGGCTCCATTTCATGGCTGCGAGCAGGTGGTCTACACTGCCGCCGGCCGACTCGTAAACCTCCCCAAGCCCGACCAGGAGGAACATGCCGGCTTCCTTCTTGAGCTTGCGTAGCCGTTCGCAATTGGCGGCGCCGTTCCCTTGCCGCACCACGATTTCGAGCAAGGGCCCGATCTCGGCGGCCATCTCGGCCAGACAAAAGGCCAGTTCGCCTGCTCCTTTCTCAATGCTGTGGAATCCATAGAGACCGAGACGTCTGGACACGGCGCGAACCGCCTGAAATGTTTGTTCGAAGGCGCGGTTCAGATCGCGGATATCCTCGCGATCAAGGGACTCGATGAAAGTCAGGGAGAGCTCGCGCTCGATCTCACGGCAGGTCGTGTCGCCCGCCGCTACCAGGGTGTCGATGTGCCGGCATTGATCGGGGACGGCCTTGAAATCGCGGAAAAGGTCATCCAGTTTTTTGGCCGCGTCACCCAGGGTGCCGGCCTGTTTTTGGAACAGCCTGAAGAACTGAAACGCGTTGTTAAAGAGGTTTGTGTTCATGCGCTGCCTGTTGTCCGTTCCGGGGCGTGCTGAAACCGCCGGTTGAGCCGGTCCAGGTACACATAAAAGACCGGGGTGACGTAGAGGGTTAATATCTGGGAAAAGAAGAGCCCGCCCACCACGGCGACCCCGAGGGGTTGCCGTGCTTCGCCGCCCGCCCCCAACCCCAGGGCGATCGGGAGACAGCCGAACAGGGCGGCCATGGTGGTCATCATGATCGGGCGGAACCGGATCATGGAAGCATGGTGAATGGACGCCACCGAATCGAGCCCCTGGGTCCTCTCGGCCTCCAAAGCAAAATCAACCATCATGATGCCGTTCTTTTTGACAATCCCGATCAGCATGATGATGCCGACGTAGGCATACATGTCAAGTTCCATGCGAAAAATGGCCAGGGCCGCCAGAGCGCCGAAACCGGCCAGGGGCAGCGAGGATAGGATGGTCAGGGGATGGATGAAACTTTCGTAGAGAATTCCCAGGACCATGTAAATCACCAGGACAGTCACCAGAAGCAGAAACCCCATGCTGGCTAATGACGACTGGAAGGCCTGCGCCGATCCCTGAAAGGCGGTATACACCGATGTCGGCAGGGTGGCGCGGCTGAACCGGTTGATCTCATCAATGGCCGTGCCAATTGAGTAACCCGGCTTGAGGTTGAACGAAATCGTGGCTGAGGGGACTTGCCCCGAGTGATTGATGGTCAGGGGCGACACCGTCTCGCTAATCGTGGCGACTGTGGTCAGGGGCACCAGTTGCCCGCGATCGGACTTGATATACAGTGCCTCTAATGACGATGGGGTCTGGCGGAATTCGGGCATCAACTCCAGGATCACATAATAGAACGTGGAGGCGGTATAAATGGTGGAGACCTGGCGCGAACCATAGGCGGAGTAAAACGCCTCCTGGATTTGTTTCAAAGTCAGCCCCAGGGCGGAGGCCTTGTCACGGTCCACCGTGATCTCGAGCTTCGGCTTGCGGGGCTGCAGGTCGGATTTGACGTCCACCAGGGCTGGGATGGTGCGTATCTTCTCCTCCATGATAGCCCCATAATAATACAGGCTGTCCAGGTCGCTGCTCTGCAGCGTGAACTGCCATTGGGCGCTTGCAAGCCGCGAACCAATGGCAATCAAGGGAGGATTGACCAGGGACACAATCAGCCCCGGAATCCGGTTGAGATTCGGACGGAGCTCGTTGATGATTTCATCAACCGATTTCGTCCGGTCGGCGCGATCTTTCAGGCTCACAAATGCCAAGCCGTTGTTGTCACCCGAAAAAGCGGCGATTGAGACCACTTGCGCCTCCCGGCAATCGGGATTTTTCAACAACTCCTCGTTCAGGGCTTCCTGGTGCCGCACCATATCGGCGAAAGATGACCGGTCATGCAAGAGCGTAAAAATCCGGAAAAAATTCTGGTCCTGGGTGGGAATGAATCCTTTGGGCACAGACATAAAGAGGTGCACCATGGCCAAGGTGATTAGCAGGGTCGCGACCAGGGTCATCAGCCGGTGGCGCAGCACCCAACTCAGGCTGCGGCCGTAAGCCGCCTGCCAGGCGTTGAACACACTTTCGGACAAGGTATGGAACCGCCCCGGGTTAGTTCTGGAGAAGCGACCCAGGAAACGACTGCTCAGCATGGGCGTCAAAGTCAGGGAGATCATTCCTGAAAACAGGATCGTCGCGATAATGCAGACGGCGAATTCCCGGAATAACCGGCCCAGCAGCCCGCCCATGAACATGATCGGAATGAACACCACCGCCAGCGAGATGGTCATCGAAAGCACGGTGAAGCCGATCTCACGGGATCCTTTGATCGAAGCTTCCAAGGCGCTTTCACCGGATTCGATCCGGCGGATGATGTTTTCCAGAACTACAATGGCGTCATCGACCACAAAGCCGATCGAGAGGGTGATGGCCATCAGGGACAGCGTGTTCAGGGTGAATCCAAAGAGGTACATCACCGAGAAGGTGGCAATCAACGAGAGGGGGATCACCAGACTGGGAATGATCGTGGTCTTCATCGAGCGAAGGAAAAGGAAGATGACCGCGATGACCAGAAAAATCGTCAGAACCATCGTGATCTGCACATCCGTGATCGATGCACGGATGAAATCCGATTGGTCGTAGAACATGTGGAGGGCCATCGCCCCGGGCAGCATTGCTCTCAGGCGTGGAAGACGGGATTTAATTGCGGTGGCCAGGTCCACGGTGTTGGCGCCCGGCTGCTTGCGCACCCGCAGAATGACTGTCCCCTTGGTCTTCCCGCGGTCGAGGAACCAACCCGTGGTGCGGTCATTCTCGATGCCATCCACGGCCCGGCCGATGTCCCGAATCCGCAGCGGATAGCCGTTTTGGTACGTCACCACCAGCGATTCGAAAGACTTGGCGTCGGGCAACTGTCCGTTGGATTCGATGGTGTAGGCAATCTCCTCATTGTCAATCTTGCCTCCCGGCAGATTGACATTCCCTGCCGCAAGGGCGTCGGAGACTTCGTTGATGCCTATCTTTTTATTGGCCAGGGAATAGGGATTGACCTGAACCCGCACGGCATATTTCTGGAGCGGCAGGATGTCGATCTCGGCGATGCCGTTGATGGTCGCCAGGTTCGGTATCAGAATCGTATCCCCAACGTCGTTCAACGCCGTTATCGGCAGGGAGTCGGAGGTCAGGGCGATGAACATTATGGGCATGTCGGCTGGATTCACCTTCTTGAACGTGGGCGGATTGGGCATTTCTTGGGGGAGCACCCCCATGGCGGCCGCAATCGCCGAATTTACATCGACGGCCGCGGCATCGATATTGCGATCCAGGGAAAATTGGATGTTAATGGTCGTGGCCCCCAGCGCGCTCGAGGAGGTCATTGAGTCGATGCCGGCGATCGATGAAAACTGCTTTTCAAGCGGCGTGGCCACCGTCGCGGCCATGGTCTCCGGACTCGCCCCCGGCAGGAATGCAGTGACACTAAGGGTCGGAAAATCGACATCGGGCAGGTTATTGATCGACAGATTGCGGTAGCTCAGGAGCCCAAAGAAAAAAAGGCCGAACATGACCAAAACGGTCATAACCGGGCGCCGGATCCATCGTTCCGAAAGGTTCATGACATCTCATTGGGCCACGGATGCCGCGTTCGTCGCGGCGGAAGCCGGTGTATTGGCGATAACAATCGCCGCTCCGTCTTTCAGCTTGTTCAGTCCGTCGGTAACCACGATATCTCCGGACAACACGCCGCCATCCAGAACCACTTCATCCCCGGCCATGCGGCGCACCTGCACGGTGCGCAACTCCGCGGTCCCGCCGGCCTTGACCACGAACACCAAGTCGCCTTTGGGCCCCTTCGTAACCGCGCTGGCCGGAATCACAACGACCCCCGGCTCTTCCCCGATGATGAGCGAGACTTGGACATACAGGCCGGGCCAGAGAAAGACGTCTGTGTTGGTGAACGTCCCTTTCAACCGGATCATCCCCGAGGCTGGGTCCACTGTGTTATCGATAAAAGTCAGCCGGCCTTGTCGGGTTTGGGCAGCGGCGCCCGGCACACGCGCTTCCACGGTTAATGCGGCTTTTTCTTGGATAGCCCGGATTCCAGCCAGGAATTTTTCGGGGACCGAAAAAGTTACGTAAACCGGTTTAACCTGGTTGACCACCAGCAAGGTCGTCGTGTTGGCCTCGACCACGGCGCCCTCGTTGGCCACATACGCCCCGGCCCGGCCCGGAATCGGGCTGCGAATCGAACAATACCCGACGTTCAGGCGGGCTTGCTCGACAACAGCATAATCGGCCTGCACAATTTCTTTCTGGGCGTCGGCATCGGCACGGGCCTTTTCGAATTCCGAACGCGAGACGCCGTCCTTTTCAATAAGCCGCTTTTTCCGTTCCGCCTCGTTGGTCTTGAAAACCAGCGTTGCCTTGTCGCTGGCCATCCGCGCCTCCGCCTCGCGCAGCGCTTCCGTGAAGGGGTCCGGATCGATGGTCACCAGAAGCGCGTCCTTCTGGACTTCATCCCCATCCCGGAAATGAAGCTTCAGAATCTGTCCCGACACCTGCGGGATGATCTCCAGGGAGTTATAGGCCTCGACCGATCCCATCGCTTCCACAACCAAAGGCATGGTCTTGGTGACAGCTTGAGCGGTCGCGACCGGGACCGGCGGCGGCGGGGCCGGCGCTTTTTTACCGCAACTGCACAGGCCCGCGAGGGCCGCCATGATGAGCCAGGAATATCGTTGGTTCATAGGTTGCTTCCGGTCAAGTTCATAAGTAAAGATTACGCCAATGGCGCGTGTTATCAAGACGAAAGGGATAATTGGGATAATGCCTCAGCCATCTGGGTATTTGCCGCAATGGCAGGCACGGTCGCGCCCTACACTGGCAACAGTAGGGCCTCAGCTTGCTGAGGCCATTATTTCCAACGTCCCTGCCCTTTCATAAAGGCCACTCCCTTTGGACGCATTTTGGATTTATACCTTTTTCCTGAAGGAATCACCCAGCCGTTTCAAGCCTACTGAACAGTCACGGTCGGGCAGACAGAGTTCTATCAAAAAGAGTTTGCCCTGCTCCTTGGCCGCAGATGTCAGGGCCTGTTCCAGTTCTACCTCAGTGGTCACACGGATGCCGACGGCATGAGCGCCACCGCCTAAGGCCGCCGGCAATTCCGCATAGTTCCACATTTGGATGTCATTGTACGGCCCATCCTCGTGCAGTAGCCGCTCAACCAGATAACCGTCATTGTTAAGAATCAGTATTATAGCGGGACACTTCTGCCTGATCAGGGTGGACAGCTCCTGGGCGGTCATCTGGAAGGCGCCGTCGCCGGTCAGCACCACCGGCCGCTTGCCCGGACGGGCAAATGCCACCCCCAGTGCCGCCGGGGTGCAGTAACCGATGGATGTATAGAAGGCCTGGACAATAAAGTTCTCGGCTTCTTCTATGTGGAAATCAGGCGCCGCACAAAAGGCATCGCCCGGTTCGGCCAGCAGGATCATCCGGTCATCGAGAAACGTGTTCAGCCGTTCGTACAGGCGCAGGGCGGTCAGCTTCCGCGACTTCTCCGGGATGAACGGCGTCTTGGCGTGGTATGATTCAACTGGATGCGAGGCCATGTACGAACGGGGCCGAACTCCGGTCATCAGCCCACGGATGAAGTCGCCCAATTGCACGTTCTGATAATCGTGGTCGCCAATGCGCACATTACCGTTACGGGCAACAATCACGCGACGATTATCCAGATTGACGCTGAACATGCCGGTATCCATATCCGTCAGCCAGACCCCCAGCGACAGCAGGCAATCGGAGGACTCAACCTGCCGGCGAACTGCTTCACGACTCCACCCCCCTTGGTAGATACCGATGAACTGGGGATGAAGTTCCGGGAGCACGGATTTACTGCTGAGCATGGTGGCAAAGGGAAATTCAAGGCCTTCCACAAGTTGGAGGAGACTGCTTCCCAGGCCAAAGCGCAGCACCTCAACGCCCACCAGCACAATGGGATTGGCGGCCCTGTTGAGCAATTCCACCGCCTCCTGGAGACAATTTTTCAGGCTCTCCTCATCGGTGTGCGGCGTTACGGTATGGGCAAGCGGGGAAGGCTGACGGCAGGGGGCATGCACCATATCTGCGGGAAGCTCAAGATAGACCGGCAGTTTATGGAGAATCCCGTTGCGGATAACCCGATCGATCTCATCGGGGGCGGTTTCCGGATTGGTAAGAATCGCGGCATCGGTCGTCACCTTTTTAAATACATCCAACTGCAGGTAGTAGTGGGAAACCAGATGATGAACCAGCGCGCCCGCCTCTCTGCGCCGGGCCGGAGGGGCGCCGCTGATGACGATGAGGGGTACCCGCTCGGCATAGGCCCCGGCGACAGCGTTCAAGATGCTTAACCCGCCGACACAGTACGTTACCACGGCGGCGCCGGCGCCATTCAGGCGGGCGTAACCGTCGGCCGCGTAGCCGGCGTTCAATTCATTGCAGGTACCCACCCACTTGATCGGACTGGCAATTACCTCATCGAGAAAATCCAGGACATAATCGCCGGGCACCCCGAAGAGATGACTAATACCAGCCTCCTGCAGGCGATGGAGTAGATAACGGGATAAGGTCCAGTTCATGTCATTTTTCATTCAGGGGTCAGTCCTACAAATAAGCAATACGTCATTAACCGATTTTCCATTTAGATGCCAAACACTCAACTTTGCGAGCTAATCGAGCATCGGTTTTGAGCGCGACGTCCGCCCGTTCGATCTGGTAGGCCACCGCCGAACCAAATCTCACGCCAAGCCACTGCGCGCATTCACGCTGCGTCATGCCGGCCTGAGTCACCAGAAGCTTTGCCGCTATCCCTTTCCATATACAATCTCGTCGCTGAGCCTTCAAATCTGCCACTGTTATTCCTGCTACCGATGCGACCGCTGCCAGAATCATGCCCGGCTCTGGGCATTGAATCATCTCTCGCCGCAGGGTAACATCCTCCGGATGCTTGCGCTTCTTCAATATCTCTGCATATTGTTCGTCCACAGATTCGCGAAAGTCGTCTCCACCAATGCACCTTGTAGAACGATTCATCGCCTTCATGAATGCATCGTCAAATGTTATTATACCACCTTCAACAAAACATCGGTAGCGTTCAGGCCTTTCCTTTTCCCGTCCGCCCGCCAGCGCCAACATCGGCCCGTAGTCCACCCACTCCAAGCGCTTTGCCAGCCCAATATAGCTACGGAAACTGCTCCACATATACGTTCGTAAGCACTGCATCTGTTCCGACAAAGAGAGGCCTTCCTTTGCCTTCACCTTTACAGGATTCAAATGCACGTATCGGCTTAGTTTCAGAAGATACTCGTCACCTTCCACTAACCGAGCGCCGTATCGGCCTTGCGTTAAGTGCCCATGGCAATGGTGTCGAAGATTGTAACATACGGTATAACCGGTCAATGTCGACTGCATGAACCGGCCCAAGTTAGCGCTGGGTGTTTCCACCACAAGGTGAAAGTGATTATCCATCAGGCAGAACAGGTAGAGCCGCACAGCGTATGTTTCAACGCTCTCTGCCAGGCGTGCACATAACAGGTGGCGATCCTTATCGTCCCGGAATATGTTCTGTTGCGCGTTCCCGCGCACCGTCACGTGATAGATTGCTCCAGGATATTCAATTCTTAATTGTCTCGCCATTTATTGCAATTATTAACATGCTGCCATCTTAACTGCAAGCTTATTTGTTATTTGTAGGACTGACCCTTAGTCGTGGGCAATGTCGGTCACCGTCGAGATGGAGGAGCACCATTGCGCCCAGGCTCCAATTCGGTATGATGCGGCGATTACGAAAGGATGGGACGATTATATGAATATGGCGGTGATCTTCGATCTGGATGGGGTCATTATCGACAACATTCCTTACCACAAACAGGCGTGGCGCGAAATGTGCCGCCGCTATGGTCGGGAGTTGACGGATGAGGACTTCGACCAGAAAATATCCGGCCGGAAAAACGACGCCATCTTGGCCTTCTTGCTGAAACGCGCAGTGACGGATGCTGAAGTGCAGGCGTGCGAACGTGCAAAGGAAGCGTTGTACCGCACCTTGGTTCAACCTTATCTCCAACCGATCCGCGGCTTAGTGCCGTTATTGGAACAATTGAGGGTTCGCGATATTACGTGCGCCATTGCCACCAGCGCCCCGGTCGAAAACATCGATTTTGCCCTGGACGGCATGAAGATCCGTCATTATTTCGATGCCATTGTGGATGCCAGTCAAGTCAAGCACGGCAAACCCGACCCGGAAGTTTATCTCATGGCCGCCCTACGGCTGAAGGCTGATCCCAGGCAATGTGTGGTCTTCGAAGATGCACCCCTCGGTATTCGCGCTGCCAAAGCCGCCGGTATGCGGGTTGTTGGGTTAACAACCACTCAACGTGCCGAAAACCTGCATGAAGCCGATAAGATTGTGTCGGATTTTTCCGAGATTACGGTTGCGCAAATTCAGGCACTCGTCCAAAATGGAATAAAGGCGGCATGGTTTCCCGCGGGTGGTTGATAAGTCGAACAGGTTGGCCCGGTTCCTTGTGTGGCACTTCAAATGTTGCCGCCGCCAAATTCAATGGCGCAAGTGCTCGGAAAATCAGTCCATATTATGAGCGAACTGTTCGACGGTCAAAGGCATGCCTTGTTCGGAGCGCACTTCCAAACAAAGCGCAATGTCTTCCTGAATATTTTTCAGTGCCGCATCCTTGGTTTTGCCCTGGCTAACACAGCCGGGAATGAATGGACATTCCGTAATCCAAACACCGTCTTCATCGCGATCAATGGTAATATTGAATTTCATAAGCTCCTCAAATCTATTTTACCGCTTTTTTGCATGGAATATCATATTTCTACCAAAAAACTATAGCAAATGAGATGGCTTTCAGCAATGCTTGAAAATTGCGTGATTTAGTGATTGAGTTTCTGCATTCTGCCTTCTACATTCTACATTTGTTTGTGGAGAGGTGGGCGCCTGTCTACCATAGTCCCTTGGGATGATGACGGAAGCGGCTTGCGTGATGATGTGCGATATAAGTTTTTTGTTCTGGAGAGGTGGCTGAGTGGCCGAAAGCAGCGGTTTGCTAAACCGCCGTACCGGGTAAACTGGTACCGGGGGTTCGAATCCCCCCCTCTCCGCCACGCTTTTAGGGATGAGAACCCCCGGGTACCGGGGTTCGTTTGCCGACGCCGAGGGTAGGCGGCGGCAATGGCAGGAACGCCGTGACTGCCCCCGCAGGGACAAGAGCATTGGGCAATGCTCGCAGCAATCCCCCCCTCTCCGCCATTCGACGCGTTCGCATGGCTCACTTGCTCGTGGCAGGTCAAGGTAACTGATCATGCGAACGCGCCGGATCCCCTGCCTGATCACGTGATACTACCCACAGGCCAGATTGATGCATACGTGGCGTATCATGCCATCCTCTTACGCTCGCTAGCAAGATGATTGTATTTTATATCGATGTGACGCTGACCTTCTCTTTAATTGTTATATGTGAAGACGTGACCATTATTCTCCACAAGCTTATTTGTTATTTGTAGGACTGACCCCTAGTTCGCTCAGGCGCGCGACTTTTGATCATCACCGACGCCAATGGCAGCCACAGTATGCAGGAAGAATGGGGGTAGAAGTGCCATCGTCTTTCTCCTTTCGTCGAACGCTAGGATTGACCAGCAGATGTACTGCCTTGCGGGTCACCTGTACGGTTCGACCCCTTGTTGGATGTCATTTTCATCCGTAGTTTGAACTGCTCAAATTTGTCGCGGTAGGTGAATATGTATTCGATAAGAGCTTCGGTGAACTGCAGCAGATCATTGGCATCTTGAGCGGTTATCGATACTTCAACGGCATGTGCGGCCTCATTGCCGACATCACGAAGCGCTTCTGCCCACTGAAACAACCGCTCTTCAATGAAACCCTTATCCTTTAGTTCCCGCAAACTTCTTGCAAGGACAGTTTGTTTAATTTGATGGGCGGCGCAAACTGCCTCCAATGTCTTTCGACACATGATGGCTGAGGCCGTATATGCCTTTACCTTGAGGCATCTGCGGGCTTCTGCGTGTGCAACACGAATGGGAGCGGGAACACTGCGGCCCAACTGTTTTTCCTGAGCAGGATAGATTCGATATGGTTCCGTCCATCCATCGCCATAGTCCTCCTGAACGGCAAGCATAGGGTAATTACATTTGGGACACTGGGCAAATGTCCATATGCAGGGCGGTTCTTTAGGGTTGTGATCCTCATAGGAATGTAGAACCACACTCTGAACTATCGCTTCGCAATTTATGCACTCAAGTATCATTGTGACATCCAACGTTATTTCTGAGGCGGTTCCGAGACCCGCGTTGCGCGGTTTGAAGAATCGCCTCCGGAAATTTATTCGGTGTCTCTCAATTGGTTTTCTGCTGAATGCATGGCCGCTTCGTCCAGTTCTTCCACCCAAGAATCCATGACATCCCAGACTTCGGGCTTAATACTTAGGTATGAATCGACTGCATCGTATGTTCCGCCACCCGGGCCACGATTGACAATCCCTTGAGAAATCAGGACACGCATGGGCGGATCGTGCGGTGCGCCGCGGAGGGTGTGAACGCCCTGCTTATAGAACTCGAGCAGAACCGCCTTGCATTCGTCGGGTAACCCGTGGAGGTGCTTGATAATCCGATTGCGCCTCTCGCGACGACTACGACGGAGTGTCCACCGTCCAGCAATCCATCCCCCAGCAACAACGATCGCACCACCAATCCACTTCCCGGCGTCAAGAATTGTGGGAAGCAGTTCTGTTGCTTTGAATTCCATTATCTTCTCTCACCGAACATATATTAGTTTGATGTTTTGAAGTTCCCCCCGTTTTTTGGACAGGTGGTTAAGGTAAAAACCTGATATAAAGATTGTCCATAAAAACGGGAGAAAAGCAATGGTACAGAAACGGAAACAACATTCGGAT